>OVXK01000101.1_pt1 | contig 54690 bp, 54 predicted proteins | sample 1732021 | NCBI WGS metagenome assembly OVXK01 (sample SAMEA4413051, study PRJEB24355) | metagenome | biome: human; feature: gut; material: faeces | place: United Kingdom | collected 2010 | reverse complement strand
GATGAATATTCAATTCCTTGCACTTCTACTAGTGTATTCTTTTTCACTGCGGCACCTTTGCTTGTAAAGTCGGCATTGTTATAAAATGTTTCATCTTTCATTACTACTACTCGACCTGGATTAGCTGTGTAATACTTATCAATATTACTGATTGCTGCTAAAACGATATCTTTTCTTGCTGTCAAATATCCTTGAGGTGTTACCAAACGAGGGTACCCAGTTGATGAATATTCAATTCCTTGCACTTCTACTAGTGTATTCTTTTTCACTGCGGCACCTTTGCTTGTAAAGTCGGCATTGTTATAAAATGTTTCATCTTTCATTACTACTACTCGACCTGGATTAACTGTGTAATACTTATCAATATTACTGATTGCCGCTAAAACGATATCTTTTCTTGCCGTTAAATATCCTTGAGGTGTTACCAAACGGGGGTACCCAGTTGATGAGTACTCAATCCCTTGCACTTCTACTAGTGTATTCTTTTTCACTGCGGCACCTTTGCTTGTAAAGTCGGCGTTGTTATAAAATGTTTCATCTTTCATTACTACTACTCGACCTGGATTAGTTGTGTAATACTTACTTAAGTCAGGCCCACTACTATTACCCATATTTAAAAAATTACTATAGGTCATGGAAATATCAAACGGACGCCCTTCATAATTAGCTAAACCAGGGAAATACATTTGCGAAGACCATTGCCAAGCACCATGGTCATTATTCCACTGCATGGAACTATCTGGAGTATATGGATATTGCGCTACCCATACTCTGTCTCTTCCGAAGGCGGAGGTGTCGATATAGCCATTTGTTAACCACCATTTGCCAACATACAACGCATCATTTTTATACCCTAGTGCCTTTAATTGCTGGTTAAACGCAACAGAATTAGCATGGGCGTTTCGCCCATTGTTTGTAAGCGTTGGATCTTCCGCATCATTAAACATTATGGTATTTTTATCTAAGCCAGAGTTAGCCGCTGCCTGAGCAAAATATCTTGCTTCATCTTGTGCTGTCGCAGCAGAGACATACATACTATAGTGATATGCTGAAACTTTTAAGCCCGCAGCTTTGGCATTTCTAATTTGGCCCGCAGCATATGGATTAACATACCAAGTTCCTTCTGTTAATTTAACCGAGACACCTGTTACACCATAGCTTTTAATTTTTTGATATTCAGCTACTGAAATGTCTCCATTCCAACTAGAAACGTCAATAAAATTCTTGCCAGGCAAATTAGGATCATTCGCATAGACGTTCGCAACTGTTGCTCGCGCTACCCTAGAAGAAAGGCCGTTTTTCATAGCATATGTTCCTTTTTTATGGTTCGTTCCTTCACGTGCTGCTTCTTGATAATCCGCTTCATCTTGGTCAATGGTCTTTTTTTCTACTTCAGAGCTTTGTGATGCTTCTGTTTTACTATCTGTTGTGTTTGTTTCTGAAACAGAAGAATGTTCTTCCGTTGTACTATTTGTTGAAGAATCAAGAGACTCTTCTTTTGTGCTTGAAGTAGAACTATCTCTTTCAGAGGTATTTTCTTCTGTAACAGAAGATGTATCCTCCGTTGAATTAGTCGTTGTTTCTGACGTAGCTTGAGTGACCAAGCCAGTCTCCCCCGTTGTTTCTGTTTTTACAAGCTCTTCTCCTGATGCAATCACACTAAAACTATTTAATAATACAGTACAAATTAACATACCTGAAATGATTTTTTTCATGAAACTCTCCTTATATATTTAATAATATGTATCTTTCTTAAACACTTGCCATTCGCTCTCGAAAAATGTGTATCCTATAACCTTCAACTAATTGTTTTCACATTTTAAAACTAACACCAATTATTATCTCATACCTTTATTTCAAATTCAATTACGCTTTTTTAACATTCCTATATCAATTTTTTACTTTTAAATGGTAAAAAGATGAAAACAGATCTTTAATCGATTGTTTTCATCTTTTATTTATTTTTTAAGATATTCTGTGTACGATTTTTTAGCATCAACAATTAGCGCTTCATGATGGGGTTGGCGATCTTCCTCTGGTGGCAATTGCATATAATCCCCAAAAACCTGTGTTAAGTAGCGCTTGTAGTCCACTGGTATTGGCATTTTTGTATCTTCAAACGGAACAAAAATAGCAGATTTAAAATCTGCTATTTGTTCCACTTTTCCTTTTCCTCCCTATTCATTCTTTGCATATTTAAATGTTGTATAGAATAAAAAACGCATTAAGTAGAATGAACTTTTAATAACTGAAAACTGTTCATTTTGACGCAAAATTTTCCAAACCCAACTGATTGTATTCCATTTGTTAGAAGATGTAGAGGTGGTTAGCTTACGATAAATGGCTAATTTTTCGTTAATAAAATAGACCGTATTTATTTCTTTCAAAATGTTTAACCAAGTAGCATAGTCTTCATGTTTTAAATCCGGCATTAAATGGCGTTTAAGCAGATTAGATTCGACTACGACTGTTAAGCAGCCGATAGTATTTGTTTTTAAAAGATCTTGATAGGTTTGTGGTCCTTCACTAAAATTACGCTCATGAGTAATGTTGCCATTTTCATTACATACAAAATAAGAACTACATGTAAATAAAAGTTTTTTTTCTTCCATCCACTTGATTTGAACTTCTAATTTATTAGGAAGCCATAAATCATCACTATCTAAAAAGGCAATATATTGTCCCTTTGAAGCTTCAATTCCTTTATTTCTGGTCTTTGCAATGCCCATGTTCTGTTCATTTTTCAGTAAAAAGATTCTTGAATCTTTTTCCATAAAGGCAAGTGCAATATCAATAGAATCATCTTTACTTCCATCATCAATGAGTAATAATTCCCAATTCTGATAGGTTTGTTCCAGAACGCTTTCAATAGATTTTGATAAAAATTTGCCAGCATTGTACATGGGCATAATAATTGAAACAAGTGCTGTTTCCATTTGTTCACTCCTCGTTGCATTTTATGTAAGAATGTAACAGTTTATATTATCGCATAGCTCTTTTATTATTTCAACGTTCCTTGTTTCCAAAAAAAGTTTGAGACATAAGCTTAAATAACTTATGTCTCAAACTTTTAACGGTAAATTCTAATAGCATTCTCTTTACAATAATCCATCGTCAATTCTTCACGTTCTTCAGACTCATCCAATCCTCTTGATGATACTTTATCAAAGAGAATTTTGATGGTTTGAAGCAGAATTTTCATATCCAACAGTAATGAATAATTCTTGATGTACAGTAAATCAAAGTTCAATTTACTATTGTAGTCAGAAGCATACTTCCCATAAACTTGGGCATAGCCGGTAATCCCCGCACGTACATTGTGACGTAAATAGTAATTCGGGTTTTCCTGATTAAATTGATCAACAAAGAATGGTCGTTCAGGACGTGGTCCGACAATGGACATATCCCCGCGAATAACATTGATTAGTTGTGGCAACTCATCAATACGTAAAGCGCGCAAGTATTTACCAACTGTAGTGACGCGACTGTCGTTACTTGTAGATAAGACTGGACCTGATTTTGCTTCCGCTGTTGCCGACATCGTTCTAAATTTTAAAATCGAGAACTCACGTTGATCTAATGTAATCCGAGTTTGTTTGTAAATCACTGGTCCCGGTGAAGTTGCTTTGACTAAAATCGCTGCAATAAGCATTAAGGGTGAGGTAATCACAAATAGGCAAACAGAGACTAAAATATCGAATAAACGTTTAATAAAATTCTCTTCTGGTTGGATTTCAAAATTTGAGACTTCGATAATACTTTCATCTTCAAAGTTCATCATGTTTGGTTTTAACATAATTAGATTTTCAAAACTTGTATCTAAAAAGATTTTTTTCTTGTGTTTGACAATTAATTGATACAATTTTACTTTTTCGTTCTCATCAACATTACTTGAAATATAAACAATATCGATTTCATCGATAATTTTTTTTAAGTTTTCATAGTAATTGCTGACAACAACGCTCGTTACTTTATGCTTGTTATTTTTATCAGACATAAAGTTTTGAATTGACCGCATGACTTGATTTTCTTTACCTAGTAAAACAACTTTTCGCTCATTGCTGACCTTTAAGTAAAGATAATAAACAAGAATTCGCCAAAGACTTAGAACAATAATTCCGATTATAAAGGAATATCCTAAAACAGAACGCGGGAACGTAAACCAACGTCCGGCAAATGTCACAATCATAATCGTTAAAGTCATTAAAATTTGACCAATCACCGTGACAAAAATGATGTCACTAATTTTGCGATTATAAAAAATATACGCACCTAACAACAAATTCAAAAAAATAAAAAAGATTGAAATGTAAATTGCAGATTTTTCATAAGCCACAAAGTTAAATGAAGGAATTTCTCGGCCAAATTTCACCATAAACCCTAAGATGATTGATAAATTATAGAGCAAAACGTCTGCTAAAATAATTACAATTCGTCTTGCATTACTCCATTCACTTTTTGATGTCATTAAAAACTTCCTCTCTTCACTTCCAGTAATTACATTATTTGTAATAACATGCAACCCCTATATTACCATAATGTCAGCGGACAAGAAAGTTCTATAGGATGAAAATTATCTGCGATGTCTTTGGACACGACTTAATTCTTCAGGTTGGTCCCAGCCCTCTTCGTCAACAGGTGCTATCGGGCGCTCTTCATTGCTAACAGGACTTGTTTGTTTCACTCGTTTTCTTCTTTTAGGTGTCGTTGGACTTTCATGTCTTCCTCGTTTTTTCTCTGGCCGGAAGTAGAAGGCTAGCCCAAGGAAACTATAAACTATCGGCATCCAATGAGGCGCTAATAAAATATCTTCCATAAATGAATGAATCCAGATTAAAAGGAAGCCTAAAAGTAAACTAACTTGCAAACGATCCAATGTTTTTTTACGGAAACCAATCAATAAAATCATACTGACTAAAAAACCAAATAAAATCAGATAGCCAATGACACCAAAATTACTTAACGTAAATAGAAAAGCATTATGTGTCCCCAGCGGTTTCCATGAGGCCACAAAAGGCTCCATACCGACTTTAATATGTTGAGGATCAGATAACCATTTAGCAAAAAACTCATGCCAAATTCGTTCTCTTCCTGTAAATAAATCAACAGTATCCGATTCCGCACATAAGTAAAATAACAATGGTCCCAATGCAGCTACTCCGACAAAACCAAACAGCCAAACTTTCGAACGTTGCAAGAAACGTTTTGGTAAAAGATTATCCACCAGAATAAAACCAACTAAAATGGCAAAAGAGGTTTTGGATTGACTGACCCATGTACCTAAAACACCACCAATGTATACAGGTAAAAGCAGCAGGTTAAAAACCTTATTTCTATATGCTTTGATCAAACTACTGGCCATCATTGTTGAAAACATCAACGTTGCACCAATCGTATTGGTATTAATCCAAATACTTTCTAGTTTATTTGATTCTTTAAAAATTTCGTCTGCTGGAATCAACTGAGGCAACTCCACGGACATCCGATACAAAGTCGCACTCAAAGCAACTAAAGAGACAATTAATAAAAGCGTTTGATCCACACGGTCAAAGACACAAACTTTAAAACAAAGGACCAACAAAATAATTAAAGGAATCATTGTATCTGTTTGCATTGTGCTATGACGGATTGATTCCGTAAAGTGAAACAAGAGCCAGGTGGCTAACGCCAACGCAACGGTTAGCCAGTCAATAAATTTTAATTTCGTACAATTTAATAGCAGTACAAGTATTACTGCTATTAATAATAAAATTGAACTATTGGCATACATATATTTTGTGACTGGCGCATCAATTCCTACGACCCACATCGTATACGAGCCGATCATTGTTACTAATAAAATAAGTCGACCGATTCTATTCAATACTTTTCCCATATTCAAACCTCATTCCATGAATGAATCACTAGTCGTTTATTCGATAAATATATGCCCCGTTCTGATCAGGTCCATATAATTTTTCAAAATGAATCGTTGGTGTGTCTAACGGTTCTAATGGTTTATAAACGACCGCATATTTAATCCCATATTCTTTTAATTTTTCTGGAGATAAACGAGCAATAATCGCATCTTTTTGCATCAACTCTAAAACAGGGGCCTGATTTCCTACTTCAACATTGATGTGCGCATAGCGATTATAAATAAATGTGTCTTTTCCTTTTGGATCTAATGGTTTCCAAGCCTCTAAGTCAGGCGTAAAAGCAACACCGTTAAATGTATGCACACCTAACATTGGCAAATAGCCATACATCAAGCGTTCGCCCACCCACAATTGGTTGGGGTCTTTTTTGTTAATTTCTTCCACTTCTACCGCTAATTTTTTACCATAGACAGCAGAAACGCCTCGAGAAATTGGATTAACAAAGGTACCAGAAACCATAATGATTCCTAATAAGACAAGGACAAATAACGTGCGCCAACGTTTAAATAAAGCAACAATTAAAACGGTAGCGACAACTAAGACACCAATGATGTCCATTCGTGTAACGTATAACCGTAAATTGCCCGTATATAAAACAAAGAAATACAGAACAACATTTAATCCTAGCGCCCCTAACCAGGCCATCATTGGAATTTTTGCTTGGCGATTCCATAAATAATCGATGAACCATAAACTTAACAACACAGCGGCAAACCCGAAGGATAACATCGCCCGTTGTTCTGGCACATAAGACCACAATGTCAACTTAGCAAAAATTGTTGGAAATTGAACGCTCATCCAAACTAAGTTAAATAAACAATACACGAATAAGACAAAACCGTAAATGTTTTCTTTGATTTTTTTATAAAAAATAAATGGTGAGAGCGGCAAAATAACAAAAAATAATTGATAAAAACTACTGATTTCCGAATTATTTGAATATGGAACATCTTGAAACGGCATTTTCCAATTTGTTAAAAATAACAAAATATCGCGTTTAGGCATATCGCCACCTAAACTTACCCGTTTTCCTGGATAAGCGGTATCCATTACTGCTTTTAAGGAATCCAATGAGCCATATAGCGATCCGCCAACAATAATCGCCGTCATCAAGAGTGCTCCACCTATCAGGACCCCATCCCACTTATCCAACTTAATTTTTTTACGAAATTCTAAAAAGAATAAAATTAAAAATAATAAAATCAAATAACCAAGTGGTACTTGTAACGCAGGATAAATAACTAAAACAAATCCTGAGGCCATAATAACAGCCGTTATCGCACAAATGACACGACGTCGAACACTACTATGATAATAGAAATAATTATAAATTCCCATTAAAAAACCTAAGCCAAAAAATACTAAATCTCCAACTGGCGAGACAAACCACCATTGAAGGGCCGAAGAAAACGGAATCCAAACACTTGCTAACAAAGCTAAATATTTATTCCGCCGTGTGACGATCAAGCCAATTTCAAAAGAAAATAAAATTAAGCCAATTAATTTAAGATTCCAATACCACGATAAGCCATATTCTTTGCCTAATAGTACATAGCCCCACGTAAAAGGTTTCGCTAACGTGGCCAAATTCCACGCTGGTGAATTATAGCCTACCACCATGTCTTGCCCATTTAACGTAATCACATCATTATGTGTTTTCAAACCTGTTTGTGTTTGTGAGAGGCTAAAGGGGGTTTGAACGAGCCATTCATCCGAGCGAACACCTCTTGGTTCACCAGCAATTAATGAACTTTTTTGGCCATCCGCATATTCAGAAACATACGCATCCCACATGTTTAATGAACTACCATGGACTTTAAAGGCGACCAGTAAAATAAAAATGACTGCCGCTAGCAGATAGCGCCAGCGTAACAAATGATCAACCAAGCGAGCGCTCTGCTCAGCTTGGTTGCGTAATGGTTGTTTTTCTTTTCTTGTAGTTAGTTGTTGTTCCATCTTTTCGCTCCATTTCGTCATCCGCAATTGCATCTAGTCAATTCGTAATGAAAAGTTGGGAATATCCCTTGTCAGATTAGGATTATAAAATGGATCATTTTCAATTAAAGGTCCCCATTTTTCTTCCATCATCACTTTTTCTTGTTCAAAACGTTTTTTCTTTTTGCCTTTATCATCATATCCACGAGTTTGAGATTCAAAATGATAAAGCTCTGCTTCATGAAGCCAGACATTGTCACGTCCTAAAGCTTGGACTTTCAGGCATAAATCAACATCATTGAAAGCTACGGTAAACGCTTCTTCAAAACCACCAACTGCATCAAAATCTGCTTTTTTCATAAGTAAGCATGCGGCAGTTACTGCTGAATAATTAACATTAATAGCTAACCGACCAAAATAGCCTAAGTCACCATGGGGATAACCATAATGACCATGTCCAGCGACACCACCTAATCCTAAAATAACGCCTGCGTGTTGGACCGTATTATTTGGATACAATAATTTCGCACCTACACAGCCAATCCGTTCTTGCTGAGCAAATGAAACCATCAAGGTTAACCAATTCTCTGTAATCACTTCGGTATCATTATTTAAAAATAATAAATACTCTCCGTGCGCTTTTTTCGCTGCACGATTGTTAATAGTTGAGAAATTGAATGGAATATCGATTGATTCAACGAAAAAGCGGCCAGGTAATTGTTGTTCAAATTCTGCATATAATTCGTGCATTTTTGGATCTGTACTTCCATTGTCAGCCATAATAATCTCGTAATTTTGGTAGGTTGTTTTTTCAATAATCGATGAAACACAACGTTGTACGTCTTTATAGCCATTTTTAGTTGGAATAATAATTGAGACTAACTTTTCAGATTCAATGTCATAATAAACATCGTATAAGCCATTCGCCGCCCCATGCGTTGCATGACCATTAATTCCTCGACGAACGAGCGCATCTTGCACGGCTCTTAGCCCCGCTTCAAAAGCATAACCTTTGGAGCCTTGATCCACTGCTGTTGAGGTTGGCAGCATCCGCCAATAGTAAAGAACTTTTGGAATATGTTTGATGCGTTCTTTTGTCGTTTTTTCAGTAAATCTTAAGACTAAATCGTAGTCTTGAGAACCTTCGTAACCTTTTAGAAAGCCGCCAATTTCTTCTAGAATACTCCGACGATACACGCCTAAATGCGAAATGTAATTCGTTCCTAAAAGTAAATCAGGTGACCAATCTGGTTTAAAGGCTGGATCAGAACGATTTCCATCCATGTCAATCTTATCTTCATCACTATAAATTAAATCCAGTTCTGGGTTTTCATTCAGCACTTTAACCACTTCATAAAAAGCATTGATCGCTAATTCATCATCGTTGTCTAGTAAGGCGACAAATTCTCCGGTAGCAATCGCTAAAGCAGAGTTGGTTGCTTCGGAAATATGACCATTTTGTTCACGAAAGACGACCCGAATTCGCTCATCCAATTGCTGGTACTCTGTTAAAATCTTTTTGACATTAGGATCTGTTGAGGCGTCATCGGCCATACATAATTCCCAGTTAGTATAGACTTGATTCAAAATAGAATCAATGCACAACCGAAGCCATTTTTCTTCAACATTATACACTGGCATCGCAATGGAAATTTTAGGCTGATAATGAAATGTTGCGATTTCTTGCGTCATCGCTTCTATGTCTAGTACTTCATTTCTAGCTAACCAGTTAGGATACGAAGCTTGATTTCTTAGTTTCTCAATTTTCGCTCGTTGAATGGTATGAGAAATACCATTTTTAGCCATATACTTAAATCCTTTTTTGGCTTTTATCCAAAGACGAGTTACTTTATCTTCTGTCCCTGGAATCACTGGATATTTTTTATTCAAGGGAAAATCCACCGTTATAACATGTGCTGATGATTGAAAATGAAAAGGGAGTACTTTTTTTTGTTTAATTCCTTCAAGTGTAACAACAAAGCCAGCTTCAATCGCAGGCTCTGTTTGATAAATTTGATTAACATCTTCACGTAAAACGCGCTGAATGTTATAAGCGGACACTTGGTTTTCATTATTAATTGTGAAAGTTGGGCTTTCTTTAGTGATTGTATCTAACGCCCAACCTGTAATGGTTAAATTATTTGTTGTTTTGTCGCGATAGATACTATCAAAGATCACCTTAATGTCTTCATTCATGTGCATTCTCCTTATAGATGTTTCGGATTTCGGTAGGGATCAACTAAAGCTTCCGCGGTCCATTTTTCCGCAAGTTCTTTATAAGATCCTTTTTTATCATGGTTTTGCATTTTTTCGTCTGCTTTCAAAATTGCATAGGACACATATACATTTCGTTTACCAGCGCTAGCAAATTGTAACGATAAATCGACACCCATCCATTCTTTTCCTAAGCTTTCGTTAATTCCTTCTAAATTTAGGTAAAGTTGTTTGTTGAATAGTAAGCAGTCTTCAGTTGCTGCTTGAATATTTCTTGGTAAAGCAATTCTGTAATAGTAACCTAAGCTTTTACCAGGGGTGCCTTTTTCAGGATAAAGTAATCGACCTTTGTCTGTATCAACTGATACTCCCACCGTTTCCACGCGATAGCGTGCGTCAACTACGCGGCCAGTCACTAAACCAGAGGTCTCTTGTTGACCAATGTTCATTAACTCTTTTAACCAATCATTTTTCGTTGGTACCAATCCAGCATTTAATAAAGCCACATATTCTCCCTTAGCAGCTTGAATCATGCCATGACGAGTTTCTGTTGAAACATAACGAAGACGGTCATTTTGGATATTTATTTGATTCTCGAAGCGTTCAGGCAATAGAATTTCATAATTTGTATAGGCAGTTTTTTCTAATAATTGACGTAAGTAACTACTCATATTCTCTGTATCATTCGTAATAATCAATGATACCATCGGCACATGATCATAAAGATAGTTAATTTTATAGGAACCATAAAATTCGGCAATCTCTACTTGTGCTTTTAAGCCACGGCGTTCCGTTGCCGCTTGGACCGCTTTTTGACCAGCTACATAGGCGTAACCTTTGCTTTCAGGGTTTAGAGCAGTCGATGATTCAATGGCACGCCAATGATACATCATACCAGGAATATGCTTGATTTTCGTTGCTTGTTCCGTTGCTCGTAATACGAAATCATAGTCTTGAGCGCCGTTATATGCTGAGTTCAATCCGCCTACTTTTTCTAATAAATCACGTTTCACAACAACAAAGTGTGTAATGTAATTATGGTTTAAAATCAGTTCTGGATTCCAGTCCGATTTGTAAAACGCGTTGAAGCGACGACCATTTTCTGTAATTTTATCTTCATCAGTATAAAGAAAATCAATCGTTGGGTCTGTGTTTAAAGCTTTGACCACTTCATATAATGCTTGTGGCGCTAATTCATCATCGTTATCCATGAAACCAACAAAATCGCCAGTAGCAATCGACAAAGCTGAGTTAGTTGCTTCTGAAATATGTCCGTTTTCTTCGCGATAAATAACTTTGATTCGTTGATCTAGTTCTTTATATTTTTCTAGCATGGGCTTAATATGTTCGCTTGGCGATGCATCATCTGCTAAACATAACTCCCAATTTTCATAGTACTGATTTTGTAAAGAAGAAACGCACGCTGCAAGCCATTTTTCTTCGACATTATAAACAGGTACAGCGACAGAAATTTTAGGCTGAAATTGGAACGTTTTAATTTCCGCTAAAACTGCCTCCACGTCAACAGGGGCTTCTGCTTTTTCTTGTCGTTTAAAGTACCACTTCACTGAGCCCATCAAACCACGTGTCTGAATCGAACGCCATGCTCGATCAAATTTTGTGCCTGGTTGAACCATGTTTGGACGCTCCACCACGTATTGAACCTTCTGGCCTGATTTTGTGTCAATGTTTAGCGTGTAGGCTGGTAAATCTTCTGGATCTTTAATCGTAATGACAAAACCATAATCTTGATCGCCTTCTAATTCAAACATATCGATAACATCCCGACGATATTCTGTTTCCACTGTATAAGTGACTGATTCACTAGCTTCTGCAATGCTGAATCTTAACGGATAATTTGTTTGTTTGTCATACGCCCACCCTCTGATAACAGAAACGTTATTTTCTACATCGCGAGCAATATCATCGATGGTTAAATTAATCATTTTATCAAATTTAGTTAACGTGATTCGTTTATATTTTCCAGTAGGCATAGGGGCTGTCTCCGTCTGTTTATTCATTTCTTCTAAAAATTGATTTCTTTCATCTAACAGTGCATGAATAAAGGTATTTTCACGTTCTGAATAGTTGCCTTCAAAGAAATAATCAATGTCTACTGTCAGGTCTTTGCCTGCCATTTGTGCATCGGTTACTTCGATTACAGGTACTTGCGTATCTAAGAAATAATAGATATTCTCTTGTACCAGAAAAGCATTCGTGGCTGCGACTGGGACTGTCTCGCCGTCTATCGTCATGGATAATTTAATAATTGCCCCCGTTAAACTTGGGAATAATTTTATCAGTTGGACGTCTTCTGGTATCTTCAGTTGGAACTGTTTTGTTTCAGGTTTTTGTAAATCAACTGGTTGATCCAACTCAGTCTCTTTTTCTTCGCCGCAATTAATTAAAATATGAACGTTTTTTTCATTGTATGAATTTACTGGTGTCACTCGCTCTGGCTGTTCTACTGGTTCAGCAGTCAAGGCAAAAAAGTACTGATACACTTCGCCAAAGGGACGCGCTTTAAAAGCTGCTTGTACTTCTACAGGTAACGCTTCATACGTCGTAGGAATTTCGTTGTAGCCAACTTGATTAAATGTAAAATCTTCTTTGGCAATGTATAAACCAACTTCTGCAAAAACTTTTTCAAATCCTTCTTGTAAATAGAATGATTTATGCGTAGCATCCAACAGCCCAGTTTCATTCCACGTTAAACGATTATTAAATAAATCAATTAAGACAGAATTATGCGCCAAATTAGGGAAAGTGATTAAGATTTGACCGCCTGGTTTTAAAAACGGTTTGACTTTTGCTAAGGCGCTTTGAGGATTCATTAAATGTTCCAACACATCTGCAAAAACGATATAATCAAACGTCTTACCAGCAAAGTATTCGACCCAATCATTTTCATCAATATTGCCATAAAAGGCATCTGTTGAAAATTGACTGACATGATCATAAAGTTCTTTGTCTAATTCAACAATTGAGACCTGGCACTTTTTTTCTTCCATCAAATAGCTAGTCATTCGCCCATTACCTGGACCAAATTCCAAGACATCACTATTTTCTTTGATTTGTGCTACGATTTTCCCAACACTGGTACTCTCGTCTGTTTCCATTTCAAAATCATACTTCATCTTTTGTCGTATCCTTCCATTTATGATCTAAGATGACAATTCCTTCTCCGGCATAACGACCGGTAATAAACATCGTCACGTATTTTGTTTTGTAGACTAATGGGACTGTTGCATGTTCCTCAAAGAAAGCAATATCAAAATAATATTCACCTGTTAATAATGACATTTTTTCATATTCTAAATAAAAAACATTCCGTCCTTTTTTCCAAGGAATTTGCACGCCATCTAATAACGTATTTAAGCCACAGACATAATGGTTGTCCACTGTTCGAATAGCGACCCCGCAAACAGGCTTCTTAATTTGGTCATTTTTGACAGTATATTCAATTTTTACAATCACTTTTTCATCTTGCGTTACCATTTCTAATGGTTCATAATCCGCATTTAAAAGTTCCGCATGATCCACTTCAATAATATCTGGTGTTGGGGTTTCATCTTTCATGGTCGCTTCGCGGTCAACCGTTTTAATTGATTTCTTTTTCAAAAAGTTTTCGTAGTTGGTCGTCACGTCCATCGTATCTCCATATTCAACGACTTTCCCGTGTTGCAACCAAAAAGTTCTGTCACAAAAACGACGAATGGAGTTTACATCGTGAGAAACAAATAAAATTGTTTTACCAGAATTTTTAATTTCCGTAAATTTTTCCATACATTTTAATTGAAACTCTAAATCCCCGACAGCCAACGCTTCATCGACAATTAAAATATCGGGATCCACGTTAATGGCTACCGCAAAAGCCAAGCGGACAAACATACCACTAGAGTACGTTTTAACTGGTTGATACAAATGATCGCCGATGTCAGCAAAATCAATGACATCTTGGACACGCTCTTCCATCTCTTCTCGTGAAAAACCCAAGACCATTCCATTTAAGAAAATATTTTCATATCCTGAATATTCAGGGTTAAAACCTGAACCTAATTCAAGCAACGCTGAAATTTTCCCATTAATCACCATGGACCCGGAGGTTGGCGTTAATACTCCTGTAATAATTTTTAACATGGTTGATTTCCCAGAGCCATTTTCGCCGACAAAACCAATCATCTCGCCTTTTTTAATTTGCATCGTGACATCGTCTAACGCATAAAACAAATCGTGGTAGGATTTTTTGGTTGGACTAAGCGCCTCTTTAAACCGATCGGACGGCTTTTTATACATGTTGTATGTTTTGGTAATATGTTGGATATCGATTGCATATTCTGACATGTCGTTCTCTCCTTATAATACATCTGAAAAATGTGGTTTTAAGCGTCTAAACACGGTTGAGCCAATTAATAGTAAAACAATAGTAACTCCCCAGAAATATAAGCTATATTGCCAATGTTCCCAGAACCATGCACCGCCTAAATAAGATTCGCGGTATCCTTGAACAATATAATATAATGGATTGATTTTTAAGATTGTCGCAATCATTCCAGTTGGTTGCCATAAAATTGGTAATGTCCACATAACTGTTTGCATAATGATATTGATAAATTGCATAATATCAGGTAAAAATGGTTGTGTTGAAGCAGTAATCCACGTAATTGCTGTTAAAAAGACTAATAAACAAGCTAAGTAGTAAATTAATTGCAAACTGTACAGACTTGGGTAATAACCGTTAGCTGTAGTAATTACAAAACCAATTAGAATGAAAAACAAGTGGGTGTACAAGTTCGATAAAATTTTAGATGTTGGTAAAATTTGTACATTAAACACGACTTTTTTAACTAAATAACTATATTCACGAAACACATTCGTGGCTGATAATAACGAATCTGAAAAGAAGAACCAAGGTACCATCCCTGTTACTAAATAGACAATGAATGGCATATTGTCGCCAGCTCTAGAACGAAGGCCTACAGAAAAGACAAACCAATACGTCAAAACAGTTACTAATGGCGTTAAAAACGCCCAGACAATTCCTAGTGCTGAACCAGCATACTTGGCCTTAAAATCATTAAATGAAAATTGTAATAACAATTTTTTGTTCTGAAAAATATTCTTGAAAATTGAAAATGTTTCTTTAAACATATACTTATTCCTTCCGTAATAAACTATTTTTATCTAAAATTTTTGGATACAAAAATGCCATTTTAAACAACATTTCTATTTTATCGATAAACGCCTAGCTTTTCAATAGTAGACCCCTTTTTATAAAGAAAAATTTAACTGATTTCGCTATATTAAAAAATCTTGTCCAATTTTTAGGAGATTATGCTACAATAATGGAGGTCTTGCATTTTTTTGCACGGAAACTATTTTTGAGAGAAGGGAAATTATGGTTCTTTTTATTATTTACGTATTTCTATCTTCTGCTGGTCTGGTCTTATTTAAACTAGGTTCTAGCAGTTTGAACATCCAACTCCAACAAACAATCTTTTCAATGAATATCTCACTTATATCTTTATTAGGTTTATTTTGTTATTTAATTAGTTTTATTTTATGGATGTTAATTATTAGTCGTTCCGATGTTTCTTACATTGTTCCTTTAGGCGTTGCCTGTACAAACATCGCTATTTTAATTGCTTCAAATCTTATTCTAAAAGAGACAATCACAACGAATGCCCTTATTGGTGCTGTGGTTATTATTGTCGGCATTGTGATTATGAATCTTAAATAAAAAAGATCGCTATTCATTGAGCTGACCCTTAAATATTAGACTTTCAGGTCCAACTTTTAAGGGTCACTACACATTAGCGATCTTTTTTATTTTCTTCAGATTTCATGATAGATAATTCTTGCAATAATGTTTTAATGCGATTTTCGTGTTTTGAAATCAACACAGAATTTTTAATTTCCATAATTAAAAGGACAATCACCGCAGCTGATAATAAGAAGTTTGATGTTGTTTCAAACCCAAAGGCCATTGCTAACCATTCTGCCACATGCGGGAAAATAGCAAAAATAATTAAGACAATTGAGATTAATAACCAAATCAAAGCATTTTTTAGGAGAAAAATATTTTTATTAATTCCTCGAATAATGTATAAGAAAAAGCCAATTGCAAATAAAAATAAAGCTAGCCATAACACGGTTGGTAGCATTAATCTCCCTCCTTCATAAAGGCAGCAATCAGAATTGCTGAGCCGACTTCCAGCATATACTTCACAGAAGCCAATGCACGAATCGAAGAAACACCACCAAGCCGTTCCATCATATTGACAGGTCTTTCAACAATCACAAAGCGTTTTTTAATTAAGTGAACAATCGATTCTGGCTCGGGATAATTTGTCGGATAACGCTTTGCAAAAAAAGCAATCACTTTCCGATTTCCCGCTCGATAACCAGAAGTCACATCATAAATTGTTTTACCAGAAGCCATTCGAATGCAAAAAGATAACAAACGAATACCAAAACGGCGCATTTTCGTACTTTGAAAAGACGCTTCGTTTCCAGGAATGAAACGAGAGCCAATCGAAAAATCACATTTACCCTCTGCTAATGGTTGCAGTAAAATAGGTAAACTATTGATATCATGTTGACCATCACCATCAAACTGAACCGCCACATCATACTCATTTTCTAAGGCATATTTATAGCCGGTCTGTACCGCCCCGCCAATACCTAAATTCAACACTAAATGAATGGCATTAATTTGGTTGGCTTCTAAAATTTGTTTGGTTCCATCTGTCGAGCCATCATTAATTACCACATAATCCAATTCATGTTGAAAATGCGTAACTTCCTGTTTAAATGTTTCAATGGAAGCAATCGTCCGCAAAATGTTTTCTTCCTCATTGTAAGCAGGAATGATTAAAAGTACCTTCATAAAGAGAAACACCTTTCCACTTTTTCTCTAACAAAACCCCTCACTTACACAAAACAATTTATTGTTGAACATTTTCTAACATTTGTGCTAAGGCTTCTTGCCAAGTAGGAATTTTAAAGCCTAACGCTTCTGTTTTACTTAAATCCATGACAGAATATTGTGGTCTTTGCGCCTTTTGTGGAAATTGAGTTGAATCCACTGGCAGTACTTCCACTTCAGTATCTTTTAAAATTTCTTTAGCAAACTGATACCAGCTACAGCTGTTTTCATTAGACAAATGATAAACACCAAATGGCGCTTTTTCTGCAATAACAAATGCCATAAATTCGGCTAACGTTCTTGTCCAAGTTGGGCGGCCAAACTGATCGTCCACTACCGTTAGTTGGTCTCTTGTTTCCGCTAATTTTTGCATGGTAAAGACAAAGTTATGACCGTATTGACCAAATACCCATGATGTTCGAATAATATAATAATCGTCCAGGATTTCTTGGACCGCTTGTTCACCTAATAACTTCGTCCGACCATACTCATTTAAAGGATTCGGTTGATCATCAATCGCATAGACGCCTTCTTTTTTAGTTCCATCAAAAATATAATCTGTACTTACGTAAACAAGTGTCGCCCCCACTGCTTTAGCAGCTTCTGCAACATGACGTGTGCCATCTACATTCACTTTTTCATCTAATTCCTTGCCTTCGTCTTCTGCTTTATCAACAGCTGTATAAGCAGCACAATGATAAATGACGCTTGGTTGAATTTCTTTCACTTTTGCCAACGTACTATCCGCATCAGTAATATCTAATTCTGTGGAATCCGTTGAAACATACTCAATTCCTTGTTCGTCTAATAGGTGACGTAATTCTGTGCCCAATTGGCCATTTCCACCAGTAATTAAAATCATTTTTTTCGCTCCTTCTTGAAAAAAAGGCAGGGCAAAGTAGCTTTTGTACTTTGCCATCGCCTTTCGACTGTTATCTCACATGTCAGAAAAAATTACTGACCATTTTGTGCATATTTTGCTTCAACAGCTTCTTTATCTGCACGCCACCAGTCTTCATTTTCTGTATACCACTTGATTGTTTCTGCCAAGCCTTCACGGAAATTCGTGAATTCTGGTTCCCAACCTAATTCTTCGCGTAATCTGGTTGAGTCAATCGCATAACGTAAGTCATGTCCTACACGATCGTTGACATGCTCATAGGCATCAACAGGTTGTCCCATTAATTCTAAAATTAATTCCATCACTGTTTTATTGTCTTCTTCACCATCGGCTCCAATTAAATATGTTTCGCCAATTTGCCCTTTTGTTAAAATTGCCCAAACAGCCGAAGAATGGTCGTTTGTATGAATCCAGTCACGAACATTTTTACCAGCACCATAAAGTTTTGGTGTAATACCGCTTAAGACATTGGTAATTTGACGAGGAATAAATTTTTCAATATGTTGATATGGCCCATAGTTATTTGAACAATTTGAAATTGTTGCTTGTAAGTTGAAAGAACGAACCCACGCTTTGACTAACAAGTCAGATCCTGCTTTTGTTGAAGAATAAGGACTTGAAGGATTGTAAGGCGTTTCGGCAGTGAATTTTTCCCCTTCGCCTTCTCCATGTCCTGGTAAATCTTCTCTTAAAGGTAAATCGCCATAAACTTCATCAGTCGATACATGGTGGTAACGAACATTGTTTTTACGGCAAGCTTCGATCAATGTGTACGTCCCAATCAGATTGGTTTGTACAAATGGGAATGGGTCGTTTAATGAGTTGTCGTTATGCGATTCAGCAGCATAGTGAACGACCGCATCTGTTTCAGCGACTAAACGATTAACTAATTCAGCATCAGCGATATCTCCTACGACTAATTCCACGCGATCACTTGGTAGACCTTCAAGATTTTTTTCATTTCCTGCATACGTTAATTTATCTAATACAGTTACATGAACTTCTGGATGATTCTTTACAACATAATGAACAAAATTTGAGCCGATAAAACCAGCTCCACCTGTTACGATGATTTTTTTCATAATTGAAACTCTCCTACTTTTTTCTTAAATTTCGCCATAGATAAACGGATTTTCCGCTTCAAATTCTTTTAAGGTTGGATGTTTTTGATCCTTTTCTGACGTAATCGCTTTTTCTGGCGCAATTGGCCAATCAATAGCTAACGCTGGATCGTTAAAAGCAATACCGCCGTCTGCTGCCGCATTGTAGTAATTGTCACATTTGTACATAAAGTTCACGTTCGGTGTCAAAGTGACAAAACCATGAGCAAAACCTTTTGGTACTAAAAGCTGACGGTGATTATGTTCTGATAAAATGTAGCCTTCCCATTGGCCATAGGTTGGACTCCCTTTACGAATATCAACAATCACATCTAATACCGCACCTGTTACAACGCGAATTAGTTTTGTTTGCGCAGCTTCGCCTTTTTGAAAATGCAATCCACGCAAGACACCTGCTTCTGTTGATAATGAATGATTATCTTGGACAAAATCAAAGTCTAATCCATGTTCTGCAAATTTAGCTTTGGAATAACTTTCTGTAAAAAAGCCACGATGATCACCGAAAACATCCATTTCGATAATTTTGACATCTTGTAATTTTGTATCAATAACTTTCACGTTTCTTCGCTCCTATTCTGCTGCTAAACGTAGCAAGTATTGGCCGTAGCCATTTTTCTTCAATGGTTGTGCCAATTCTACCAATTGTTCTTTTGTAATATAGCCCATTCGATAAGCAATTTCTTCCAAACAAGCGACTTTTAAATTTTGACGTTTTTCAATTGTTTCAATAAATGTTGACGCTTCTAATAAGGATTCGTGTGTGCCTGTATCTAACCAAGCAAAGCCACGGCCCATTACCTCAACAGAAAGTTTATTTTTTTCAAGGTAGACTTTATTAACGTCTGTTATTTCTAATTCCCCACGTTCTGACGGTTTGATCCCTTTTGCAATTTCAACCACTTCATTGTCGTAAAAATACAAACCTGTCACTGCGTAATTTGACTTCGGTTGTGCTGGTTTTTCTTCAATAGAAAGCGCCCGCATCTCTTCATCAAATTCTACCACACCGAAACGCTCTGGATCATTTACATGGTAACCAAAGACTGTTGCCCCTGATTCTTTAGAAGCCGCTCGTTGCAACATTTTTGATAAGCCGCCACCATAATAAATATTGTCCCCTAAAACTAAGCAGACACTGTCATCACCAATAAATTCTTCACCAATAATAAATGCTTGCGCCAAACCATCTGGGCTTTCTTGTACCGCGTATTCGATATGAATGCCTAAATCATGGCCATCGCCGAATAAGCTTTCAAAACGTGGTGTATCTTCTGGTGTAGAGATAATCAAAATTTCATTAATTCCCGCCAACATTAACGTTGACATTGGGTAATAAATCATTGGTTTGTCGTAAATTGGCATTAATTGTTTTGATGTTGCTTTTGTTAGCGGATATAAGCGTGTCCCGCTTCCGCCTGCTAAAATAATTCCTTTCATGAACAATCTCCTTAAATACTTCTATTTTTAGTTTCTATAAAACCAAATATCCTTCCCTATTATCGCATTAAGCATAGGGTTTGTCATGTTTTTTACGTAAATTTTACAAATCTGTAAAAGTTTAGCGTTGTTCCTTTAAACGCTGATGTAAAGCTTTTAATAAATTCACACGCCAATTTAATTTTTGTTGGAAACTTGTTTTGGTAATAATAGGGCTGACATTCGCTCCATGTCTTCGGTAAAGCACTAATGGTTCTTTAATGAAACCCGTTTGCTTTTTCCGTGCAGCTAATAAGCCAATCCACATATCATGCATAGGAACTTCTGGCGGAATGGGTAAAATGACGTTTTTCATCTCTTGACGAAAGGCCATACCTGCCCCAATATAGCCACTTTTTATCGCATTTCGCCAAAACCCTGGTTTGACTTTTCGAAACTTAAAATAAGAGGGATTGGTAACTTGTAAATCCGCATCAACAATTTTCAAGTCACTAATAACCACTTGGATGTCAGGGTGCGTTTCAAAATATTCTGTCACTGTCGTTACTTTATTTGGCAACCAAACGTCATCTTGATCTGCTAAAAATATCACTTCGCCTTTCGTATGCGTAAGCGCAAATGCAAAATTAGCAATCACTCCTTGTCCTGGACCTTGTAACAATTGAATTTGGGGATAATTCGCTGCATACGTTCTCAAAATTTCCAACGTATGATCAGTAGAACCATCATCTGAAATAATTAGTTCATCTTCTTCACTGACTTGTAAAAGAATACTATCTAATTGTTCCGCGAGATATTTTTCTCCATTATATGTCGCAATACAAACTGAGATCATAGATTATCCTTTCATTAACTTGAGAAATTCTGCCAATGTTTGCCGCCAAATTTGGCGATTTTTGACAGTTAAAAATTGCTTACTACTGCGTAAAAATAAATGGCGTCGATGATGGGAAAACTTTTCTTGATCATATCGACGATAAAATAACGTTTCTGCTTCAATAATAGAGCGATAACGTTGAGGACTCATTGTACGATAATCTAAAACAGACAATTCTTGTTTTAGGTGGATTGGTAAGACTTCAATCTTTTTATTGGCTTGATTCAATTGATAAAAGAACCAATGATCTAAATAGTCCAAAGGAAATTCTTCCGAAAATCCTTCCAACCAGCGCAGTGTTTCTGCCGTAATGACTGTACCAGAATTGATAGCCATCAACGGTTGGTTGGCTATCCCTGCTGTTGGCTTTGCTCCTTTAAGTCCAACATATTGATCACTATATACTGGCGAAATTTGTTGTCCATTTGCTTCTACAATTGGAACATAGACTGCCACAGTCGGATCTAACGGCATGATGATCAACGTATCAAAATAAGAGGCTGGCACTTCTGTGTCTTGGTCAAGGAGCAACAATAATTCACATTGATTCGCTTGACTAAAAGCAATCGCTTCATTATAAGCGGTCGCTAGTCCTGGATTATCAGGATTATGTCGATAAGTAACATTTTGTTGTAAAAATAATGCATCTTCTTGAGGAAGTGGGCTGTTGTCATAAATAAATAAGTGCAATTCGGGGTGATCTACCACTTCTTTTAATAACAAATAATTCGGCGTATCAGCCATTTTCATTTGATATAAGACGATGACTACCGCTAATCTTTGACTCATTAAAAGAACCTCCAGCCCCATTTGTTAAAAAATTTCCCCATTGATTGCATAAAGATTTTAAACAATTTACGACTTTTATGGGCGCCCTTTTCATACATGTGAACAACCGTTTCAAAAGGCGTATAGAGAATCCGATAGCCTGCTTTGCCAAAGCGTAAACATAAATCGTTGTCTTCAAAGTACATGAAGAAACGTTCATCGAACCCACCAATTTCAACGAATTTTTCACGATCAATCAACATAAAACAACCTGAGCCCATTTTAATATCCGTTGTTTCTGTATCCGACAAATCGCGACATTCATAAATGCTCAAACGTTTATCAAAAATTTTCTTTACAAATTGAAAGGGAATAAAACGTAACATATAATCGAAAACATCTAATTTTTGACGAACTAAATATTGCGTCGTGCCATCTTCATTTAACACTTTAGGGCTAACGACTGCAATGTTCTTATCTATTTTGATACGGTCTAATAGACGATCAAGCACGTCTTTAGTAACCAAAACATCGGGATTAAAAATAATTGCATACTTTGTCGAAGCATTGAATAACACTTGATTATGACCATGACCAAACCCTTGATTTTCTTCAGCTCGATGGATAGTAATAAATGGTTCATATGTTGTTAATTTTTCAAGATACGCTGTTTCAGAATGATTGTCATAGATATGAATATCATAAATACTATCAGTACCTAGTTCGGCTTTTAATTGGTCTAGTACATTAAAAATGTAACGACTATTATAAGTGACAATCGAGATTGTTACCATTTCTTGCATGCTCATTTCTCCTTACTACTGAAACATCGTCTTAAAAAAAAAGCATATGTTTCACACATATACTTTTTTAAGTTTAATGGAATTATATCATAGGTTTACGCTCTCGCAAAGCAACCTAAAGATTTCTTTACTTTCTCTTAGAATGCTTGCCAAGTCGCTTTTTCATTTGCTCCTGACGATATTCACGATTCCCTAAAATCCGTAACAAATACATCAACGGTTGATGTCCTTCGCCAACTAGACCGATTAGTTCAATGAATAGTTCTAAGCCAATTAAACAAAAGACAATTAATAAAATTGATGCTACTGTACTTGAATAGCTGAACAATAAAGAGACAAAGGAAAAAACTAACGCTAATGCATAAATAGTCATGACCGCCCCTTTATGGGTAAAACCTAAGGATAACAAGCGGTGATGCAAATGCATTTTATCTGCTGAGGAAATGGGCTTCTTGTTCAATAGCCGTCGAATAATTGCATAAACCGTATCCGTAATTGGCACACCTAAAATCACCATTGGCGTAATTACCGTAATAAACGTAGCATTTTTCAAGCCCTGTAACGACATTACTGCAATCATAAACCCGAGGAATAACGCCCCGGTATCTCCTAGAAATATTTTAGCCGGATAAAAATTGTATGGGAAAAATCCCGCAATGCTCGCAACTAAAATAAAAATAACAATTGGAATATAGACCGTTTTAGCATGTAGGAAAAAATACCCTGTAATACCAATCGTGGTTAATCCAATAATGGATACGCCTGATGCTAAACCATCCAAACCATCAATTAAATTTACTGCATTCGTAATCGCTAAAATCCACAATAAAGTTAGTGGTAAACTAAACCAGCGCAAATCAATCATTCCAACAACTGGCAACGTCACAAAATCTATCCGAATTCCAGCAACAAAATAAATAACTAATGCTGCTAACAAAATACCGATTGTTTTTTTCATTGGAGTAATCTCTTTAATATCATCAATGAGGCCTGTCAAAACAACCATTCCACCAGCCAAAATAATCGGCCAAATATAATCTTGTGGGATAATCGAACGAAAAATCAATAAACATGAACTAGCAAAAGCAATGTAGATTGCAAGTCCTCCTGCTGTAGGCATATTTTTGGTATTGATTCGTCGCTCTCCTGGTGCATCATAGGCGCCAATCCGAAACGCTAGAAGCTTAACAAGTGGTGTTAATAGCAAAGATAAGATAAATGTCATAAATAAACGTATCAAAACTTCATAAATAAATAGTGACATAGTCGAACCCACTTTCTTCTCGTTCAGGGTATATTATACCGTAAACTGAAGCATTTACAAGCTGAAACATGTGTTCTGGCAACGGTTTAGACTTTTTTAAAGAAATCCATTTATTTTTTCTTTTTAAACCATCTAAACAAGCGTTGTTCAAAACTTGGTTGTTTTTTTTCTTTATCTCCAGATAAGTATTCATCGACGACAGCGTTGACAATTGCTCCTAAAATAATAATCGTGGCAGCAAAATTCAACCATAACATCAAGATGATAAAACTCCCAATGATTTGATAACTTGCGATTCTAGAACTAAAATATTTTACGTACAAACCAAAAATTTGTGATAATAGCATCCAACCGACTGTCGAAAAAATAGCCCCTGGCAAAATAGAACGTAACGATAATTTCCGATTAGGAACGACCGCATAAATCAAACACATAATCACTAATAAAACAACGGTCGTTAACGGCCATTTTAACGCTTGGAAAGTATCGATCACAGACGTTGAGTAATGGAAAATTGGTTGCAGTAATTCAATAATGTACTGACCCAGACCTAAAATTACTACTACACCAACAATCGCTACCATAAATAACAAAATAACTAAAAATGAGACCACTCTTACGAGAATAAAATTTTTCCTTTGTTCGACACCAAAAGCTTTATTCATCGCGTTTTGTAGTGCATTAATACTTTGACTGGCACTCCAAAATGCTGCTAAAGCGGAAACAGAAAGCAACCCGCCTGAACGTTGAGTCAGTAGTGAACGAATCGCTGGTTCTAAGTTCTTATAAACATCTTTCGGAATCGCCTCTGCAATATAAGGCAACACAGAATTAGGGTCGATTCTTAAATAAGGTAAGACATTACCTACCGCAATCAGTAATGGAAACAGCGAGAGTAATAAATAATAGGCAACAACCACTGAGCTGTTGCCTATTTCGGCTGTGACCATGTGACTTTGCGTTGTCTCAATAAAACGCATCAAAGATTGATTCTTTTTGATGTTGTCGAGAAACTTCATCACACACTCTCCTTATTAATAAGTCAATTCTTCGCCTTGTGACGTTAAGATTCTTGGACCTTCTTTCGTAATCGCTAATGAATGTTCATATTGACAACTTAGACCGCCATCTTCAGTATAAGCAGTCCAACCATTTGGGTCCATTTTCATGCGCCAAGTTCCTGTGTTAACCATCGGCTCAATGGTAATAACCATTCCCTCTTTTAAACGTAGTCCTTTACCTGCTTCACCATAGTGAGGGATCATTGGACTTTCATGGATAGTCGGGCCAATGCCATGACCTACAAAGTCGCGAACTACCCCGTAGCCTTCTCCTTCTACATACGTTTGAATTGCATGACCAATGTCGCCAATTCTATTTCCTACTTGTGCTTGTTCAATCCCAAGATATAGCGCTTTTTTGGTTACTTCCATCAAGCGATCAATTTCAGGTGTTGATTCACCCACGACATAAGACCAGCATGAATCAGAGATTGCGCCCTTTAAGTCGACACACATATCTACTTTGATTAGGTCGCCATCTTTTAATACTTTTTTACGAGGAAATCCGTGGCAAATTTCATCGTTGATACTACAACAAGTAGCATATTTGTAACCTTCATAGCCAATTTGAGCCGCCACGCCACCATGACTTTCAATAAAGTCTCTCACAAATACTTCAATATCCCAGCTTGTAATGCCAGGTTTAATAAACGTCCGTAAATGACGGTGAACATCCGCTAATAATTCCCCTGATTCATCCATCATTTCAATTTCTCGTGGTGATTTTAATGTAATCATACTATCTCTCCTAAACTTGTTTCATTCAAATTATTTTATCACATTTTTTGCAAAAAAGATTGTTCAAACACCAATTTTCAAAAAGTCCCTTAATAAAAGCACTCGCTAGTCTTTTATAAGAAATGCGCATCTGCTATAATAAGTGACAGAATTGTATGAGGGGGAAGAAAGTTTATGACGTTAGCTAAAATTGTGTATGCAAGCATGACTGGGAATACAGAAGAAATTGCCGACATTGTTGCAGAAGCATTTGAAGATTTAGAATTAGAGGTCGAAATTGATGAGTGTACGCAAGTCGATGCCGCTGATTTTGAAGAGGCCGATATCTGTGTAGTAGCTACATATACGTATGGCGATGGCGATTTACCTGATGAAATTGTCGACTTTTATGAAGACTTACAAGAGATTGATTTATCAGGAAAAATCTTCGGCGTTTGTGGTTCAGGAGACACGTTTTATGATGATTTTTGTAAATCGGTGGACGACTTCGAAGCAGTCTTTACTCAAATTGGGGCAAAAAAAGGCGCCGACAGCGTTAAAGTTGATTTAGCCGCTGAAGAAGACGACATCCAACGTTTAGAAGAATTTGCGAAAAAATTAGCAACTGCCGCAGAATAACTACGTTGAAATAAATAAAAAAACACCAGAGAAAAATGGGAACTAGCCATTTTTCTCTGGTGTTTTGATATTCCTAATTTAAAAATAAAATACTGTAATTTAAAGCTGCCGCAAAAGTAACCCAAAGAATATAAGGAATCATCAACCAGCCACGCGTTATTAATTTATAACGCAAGTAGTCCCACTGTTGAACTATTAATAATAGCCATAACAATGAGATATCAATCACAGATAATAAATTATTTTGTAAAGAAAAAAAGAAAAATGTCCAGAAAAAGTTTGCAATAAATTGTAAAATAAATAGCGTAATCATCCGTTTTTTCTGTTGTTTATTTGGATGAACTAAGATGAAATAAAAAGTAATGCCCATAAAAATATACAACACCAACCACACTGGTCCAAATAACCAGCCTGGCGGAGCAAAACTTGGTAATCTCAACGCTTGATAATATTCTCTCGCATTTACTGAAAATAAGCCCGACAAGAGCCCTAGTCCGGTAATTCCTACAATACTTAGCCATAAACGCTTATCTTTCACTCGGTTCATGTTTTTTGCCCCTTTCTATTTCTCTTCTTTACTGTAGCATGGTTGCGAATAATCTACCATTAATACACTTAACAAAAAAAGACCGTTCTTTTAAGAAACAGTCTTTTGCTGTAACCTCACAGAAGTTATCAGCATGAGGTTACACTTTTTTTAATTTTTATAGGTCAATATCAATTGGTTCATCTCGTTCAAGAATTGCTTCAATACTATCTTTCATTAAATGAATGATTTGTTCTTCTGAAGGATGGATAATTCCAGAAGTCATCAATGCAGCCACACCAGTAGCGACCACCCATGTTCCCATGTGTAAAGAGTCAATTTGAACATCGTTTAAATTAGCATACTCAGGATCAGCTTTTACCGCTTCAGTAAAATAGTGATAAGAGAATTCTTGCATTTTTTTGCCGCCACCATATTCTTCTAAATAAAGCGCACGGTATAACTTACTTTCACTTGTCGCAAAATGAATATAGTTTAAAGCCAAATCAACAATTGTATTCCCAGTATGTTTTACTGGAAAGACTTCTTTCGCTAAGTATTTATGAATTTTTTGGAATAAAGCATCGCGTAAATCATCCATGTTTTTAAATTCCAAATAAATCGGTTGGGTGGAACATTTCATTTTATTAGCAATATTACGTGCAGTGAACTTCGAAAATCCTTCAGTGGCGACTACTTCATAGGCAGCTGTTAAAATCTGCTCTTTCGTAATGGTTTTTTTTCTTGCCATAATTCCCTATCCCCTTTATTCATTCATATACAACGCTTCCAAATAAATGCTTATGGTTATTGTAACACGATTTTTCTATTATGCAAAATTAGAACAACTCTTTGTACAAAAGTTCACTGAGCGGGAGCACGACAACTTTTACCCCAACTTAAAATAACAGTTGATAAAGGCTTTATTTCGTTGAGTTCCCTGCTCTTCCGTGTTATGATATGAGCAGTCATTACCCATGAAAATGAAGGAGGAATCACGAATGACCTTAGAGAATTTTAATGAAAATCTAAAGAAATATGCACGTTTAATTGCTGAAACGGGTGTCAATGTTCAGGACAATCATACGGTTGTTTTACAAATCAGTGTCGATCAAGCCCCCCTTGCCCGCTTAATTACGGAAGAAGCTTATCGCTTAGGCGCGGCCGAAGTAATTGTTCAATGGAGCGACGAAACCATTCAACGTGAATTTTTAGCTCATGCTGCAACTGATCGTATTGAAAATGTTCCTCAATATAAAATTGATCAAACCGATGATTGGATTGCCAAAGGCGCAAGCCGAATTAGCGTGGTTTCTTCTAATCCTGATGCATTAGCTGGCGTGGATGCACAACGTGTAGCAGCTTTCCAAGCGGCTAATGGGAAAGCATTGGTCAACCTACGAAAAGCAACGCAAGCCAACAAAGTAAGTTGGACTGTTGTAGCTGCTGCTAGTGAAGGCTGGGCAGCTAAAGTCTTTCCAGAATTAGCAACAAGTGAAGAACAAGTTGATGCACTTTGGAATGAAATTTTCAAAACAACACGAATTTATGAAGAAAACCCAGTCATTGCTTGGGATATCCATGATAAAAAATTACAAGAAAAAGCGGCTGAATTAAACGAACAACAATTTACTGCTTTACACTACACAGCTCCTGGGACAGATTTAACGATTGGTTTGCCTAAAAACCATTTATGGGAAGGCGCTGGTAGTTATAACGCTCGTGGGGAAGAATTCATGGCTAATATGCCAACAGAAGAAGTTTTCACCGCCCCAGATAGTCGCCGCGTTGATGGTTATGTTTCTAGTACAAAACCACTAAGTTATGCTGGCACAATCATTTCGGGAATGAAATTTACATTTAAAGATGGAAAAGTTGTTGACTTCTCAGCTGAACAAGGCGAAGAAGCATTGAAAAATCTCTTAGCTATTGATGAAGGTGCCAAACACTTAGGAGAAGTTGCTTTAGTACCAGACCCTTCACCAATTTCACAATCCGGTTTGATTTTTTATAATACATTGTTTGATGAAAATGCCTCTAATCATTTAGCCTTTGGTTCAGCCTATGCCTTCAACTTACAAGGCGGCACGGAGATGAGCGAAGAAGAATTAGCTGAAGCTGGTTTAAATCGTAGCCAAACACATGTGGACTTTATGGTAGGATCTGACAAAATGAATATTGACGGCATTAAGGAAGACGGGACGATTGTTCCAGTTTTTAGAAATGGCGATTGGGCATAGTCTACCAAATGTTGAAACCAAAGTTTTTAGCTCCAAGAAATAAGAAGAAACTGCTTTTATTCAGTAGGTTCTTTTAAAATTTAGAAAGTGAGGCCTAAGTTGCAGCGATTTAGGCCTCACTTTCTTATGCTAAAAAATCAATTGCATTCGAAGGACCTTTAACGTTATAATTAAATTGAAAGCGGATTCTTTTACACGATATAAGTTTACTTTTAAATAAAAGAATTTTTTCAAAAAAGTAGAATTGGAGAATTAACATGGGATTATTTGATGGATTATTAGGGAATGCAACACAAAATAACAATGAAACAGCTGAAAAAGAATTACGGGATGTTTTAATCCCTAACGAAAAAGTAGATATGGCCTTCACTTTAGTAAGAGATTTAATTGTCTTTACAGATAAACGCTTAATTTTAGTCGATAAACAAGGAATTACAGGTAAAAAAGTTGATTATAAATCGATTCCCTACAAATCTATTTCACGCTTTTCTGTTGAAACTAGTGGACATTTCGACCTAGATGCAGAACTAAAGATATGGATTTCAAGTGCTGAATTACCTTCAGTAAGTCTTCAATTTAGAAAAGATAAAGATATTGTTGCTATTCAACAAGCCTTAGCAGCTGCTGTGTTATCTTGAATCCACAAAAAAAGACAGGGAAGCGACCAACTTTCCTGTCTTTTTAATTTTAGATAAAATAAAAAAGGCTTCTCAGCCTTGATACGTTCCTTATTCAATCAGACACATGGCGGCACTTGCTTAGTCTTTCAAGCGTATTTTACGACTATTTATAGCCTTGTAAAAACACTGTTAAATCAAGAATATTATAATTTAATACTATATATTTTTTTACAACCTTTTACAACTTTTGCCCCTTTTTTGCCCCTTCCTCCCAAAATATTACAGTTGTGTAAAACGATAGACAACACGAACGTACATTCGGTATAATTGTATTATCAGGAGGGCGATATAATGAAAACTAATTATGTAGGAGTAGTTGAAAAGATTAGAATGCTAAGCATGTACCCAAAAATGCTAGTTAGGTTTTCTTTAGTCACGCATAACGAGACTGTCAATTGTATTGTCTCAAAGCAAGAGCTAGCAAATTTATTATTAATGACTGTTGAAGGAACTGAGCTCGCCGTTTTTGGCCATCAAAACAAACGAAAGCAATTAGTAATTGATAAAATACTTGTCCGAAAATCTTTGATACTCGCATAAAATAAACCCCAACTCAAGATAAGAGTTGGGGTTTTATTATTCTATCCATTCATCATCAAAATATTCATCTACGAATTCATCTATTGTTTCGCAGCGTTCTTGTTCTTCGTCGAATGGATTTTCTTCAGTCACATGCTCTTCACTCCATTTCGTGAAGTTATGAATCTGAATATGTCTTATGTCGTAAAAATCGATTTCTTGTTCACCAATTAGAACAACATCAAACTCAGCCATTCCACGAAAAACACCAAAAACATGTGGTTTCACACGGTCATATTCATCTAACGAATTCAATTGAATCTCTAGCACTTTGTTTTGCTTAATAGAGCGATCCAAAAAATATTCTATTTGCTTTTGGGATTGTTGAGGCAGTCTATCAATATTGCGAGCATGATATTCATCAGTACTCTTTATTGCTTCAGTCAATTCGCCCAACGGAAACGCCGTTGGCCACTTTAATTCAAAAGGACGGTCAACATAATCATTGTAAGGTTTAAACTCTTTTTTAGTTCGTCTCACCATCTGATACACTCTCCTATCAGAAACATTATACGAACGTTTGTTCTGTTTTTCAACAAAAAAATACCTATTTCTCATAAGAAAAAGAGGCAGATGTTTTACTATGGACCATACGGGACTCGAACCTGTGACCGAACGGTTATGAGCCGTTTGCTCTAACCAACTGAGCTAATGGTACGGAACAACCCACTCCGAAGAGTGGGCTCCTTTGAAGGAAGATTAAACCAAAAAACTCTGACTACATTCATCTTAAATTATCAGTTAAGATTGTGCCATATCATTTTTTTTAAAATAATGTGTTTCGCTTATGTATGTTCGAAAAAAGGCAAACTAAAGTTATGATTGAGTTTGAAGCACTGAAAGGACAACTATACTCCAATCATACCACGAAGCTCCCTTTATATCATAAAATTGTTAATCCATTTTATTTATACAAACATTAGTTCCTCTTGCGTTACTTTTCATTTACTAAGTATAATAAAGTAAAATTTAAAAAGGAGTTTTAATATGTACGGCAATATGATTATAGCACAAAACGTTACCCCAGATCCTCAAGGAAATGGATATTTTATAACTAATCCAACAAATAGCTTCTCTGTGTTAAGCACTCCTACTTTTCATAATTTAGCATTGCTATTTAATGTCTCTGGGATTGATCCTGAAAAAAGTCATTCTTTGTCTTTGGTTTTAAAAAGTAACACAGTAAATAGAACCATAATAAATGAAACTATCCCTGCTCAATTCTCAAGTCATAATAATCTGGATGATCCTAATACCATTTTTTCAATGAATGCTAACATTGGATTAGGCTCTATTCAAATTGACCACCTTGGAAGATTCGATTTATTTTTATATGTAGATGATATCGAAATTTGTTCATCTCCATTATTCTTTTCTAAAGCAAAAGCAATTGAATAGGTGATTACAATGACTGACTGTAGAAAAGAAGATATTGAAGATATTATAGAAACTACTGATACTACTTCACTCATCGCTCCAAAGATAGTAGTTGCCTCTCCACCTACAATCGAAACTGTGAACATCAATTTTAATAATAAGCCAGCTATTGATCATTTTAAATTTGAAACTATAAACCCTTTGGGACATAGAGTAGTTTTGAAAGAAAGTACGTGGAACGAACATGTAATTAAAGACCATCCAGATAGAATTTTTTATAATGATGAATTTAATTTTGGTCAGATAGTAAGTGTTATAGCTACTCCCACTCTGATAGTTGAAGACAAGGATTTTTCAGATAGTAATGTCCGTCTTAATTATTTAGGAAGTGCGATGATAAAAAATAATGGGCAATTTAAAATGAAACATGTTAAAATAGTTACAGAAGTAAATAATCCTGAAATTTCTATTGATATTAAAGACAGATCAACTTGGAATTATCAAGAGATGGTTACATGCTTCGTACAAAGTAAGATGAGTGAAGATTTCATGAGTAGGGAGGTGCATTATGTACAAAATTCTTTATAAAGATTTTCTCGCTGATGCATCTCTTTCAGTAGAGTATAATATTGGGTATGATTATCTTACATTTTACAATAAATCATATGGAAATGTTGACTATATTCAATGTACAGATCATATTTATCTAATTGTAGACTTAGATGAATCTTCAATTTTAGGTGCTAAGGTTATGGGCTTAATAAATTACTTTTCTTTAGATGAATTAGACGAGCTAGAATATCCCGTTGTAGCTGAATCTATAAAAACACTGTATACCAGAATAAAAAATACCCCCTACTCAGAAGAGTAAGGGGGCTCTTCTATGTACCCTGTAGGACTCGAACCTACGACCGGACGGTTATGAGCCGTCTGCTCTAACCAACTGAGCTAAGGGTACGGAAAAGAGCCACCTTAGAAAGGCGACTCAAGAGAAATTTAATAAGTGTGTTATTATTTTACACTACCTATAAATATTTTACTATACTTTATTTCACGACTGGAAACATAGCTTCTAAGCGATTATACCAAGGAGCGTTTTTGTTCCATTTATCTTGTCCGTAGAAAGGAATATCTTTTCCGTTGTTTCTCTTGTATAGGTCCTCAATGACTTTCATTTCATCCGGATGAGACACACGTCTTGTATTCACTCCGTTACAAAACATTACCGTCCAAGCATCTCCATTCCATTCTAGTTTACCCGTCTTTGAATTAATTGGTCTTTCGTATAAACATTGCATAGTCGTTTCTCCACCTTTTATATTATTTTGATTGTTATTATTTGAATTGCCATTGCCTTCGTTTGGATTGCCCATATATTTTTTTATTTGGCTAATAAAATAGTCTTTTACGGCATTTGTTTCTTTTCCATGCAATTCCCACGAACGGTGAGGACATGCCGTAGGAACAAATTCTTTGTGTAATCTTACAGTATCTCTATTAGGATGCATTCCCCAAAACTTCATATCTTCAGCAACTTGTTTAAATGTCATTTGTTCATTAGCTAAAAAATCGGCATCGCTAGCACCCATTGATTGACATACTTCATAGCCAACATAGTTCAAATTACCCTCTGGATTCGCTGTGTGCCATGCTGCATTGAATGTATCTTCTACACGTGCAATTGTATTCCGATCAATATAATAATGAGCAAAACCATTCGCCAGTTGTGTAGGAGACATTACAGCCAAGGCATTGACATATTGCGCAGCTGTGGCATAAATACTTCCGGCATCATTATGAATGACAACACCTTTTGGCGTTGCATTGGGACGTCTCCCGGCAATCCCACCGCAAACAGATTGATTAATCACTTGCACCATCTTTAGGTTCACCACCTTTATCATTTTCATCTTTTAATTTACTTAAATGCTCCTTAACCCATGAAGGAAAAGGAACGCCTAACTGCCCTAAGTTTTCAATAATGGAAATGCCATACACTGCTATATAAAATAAGACAAATCCAGTAGCGATTGATTCTAGACCCATGATTTTTAAGTATGGATAAGCAATACTTACTAGGCAAACCACTAAAAGATGTTTTACCAATCCTAGCAATCCTTTTGTGCTATTACCCTCCTTAATGAAAATCCCTTTACATAATCCTGTTAAGATATCCCCTAACACAATCCAGACAAACACTTGGATAAATCCGTTAGAAATCATATTCTTAAATTCTAGTATCAATGCTTGATTATCAATAATCACCATATTTTCCACCTTCCAATAATAAAAACCGCCTAGCTTTCGCTAAACGGTCTCTTATAAATATTTAAATTAAATTTTGATTTTACTTTAATTGATTTGGACTTATACTGCATATACAGTTGATCCTGCTGCCCAACTTGATCGACCGCTCCAGTTTAACCCCACAGACAAAGTTCCTGCAACAACTCCAGTAGGTGCTGTTCTACCTCTAATATCAAACGTTCCTAACGCCACGCCGCTAGAAGTACGTATTCCGCATTGTGAATATTGGCTTTTCAAAGGAATAGCCCAGTCAGGCAGGTTTGCTATAACAGTGTTTTGAGTATTGCCACCCTTTTCAACATTAAAGTTAATATGAATTCCGCCCCCTACTAATTCTTCAACATAACTAGCATCAGTAATACCTTGATTATCAACAAATCCGTTTTGATAACTCAACTTAGCGTATTTTTGATTTCCAGATAATGAATTGGTGGTGATATAGTCTATACCTAATTTAGTCATATCTGCAAACTTGTTTTCTGGAACTGTCCAAGTACCTATCTTCATGCCTAAAGAATGAAGATTTTTAACATTTGTAGAATTGACACTAGCATTGTTAAAAATGCAACTACATACTGCTGGAATTGATAGGTTTTTTAATTCATTTATTACATTCGTATTTATCTCATTAACAAAATAATGAAGCTCCATATTTGGGTACATAGATCTAATTACATTTAAAACCGCATATGAGAAAGAACCTATTACGCAATTAAATTCATCAAATCCATATAGATTCAATGTATCTTTCAATAACGCATAATTAGCAGTACTATACTCGTTGTTTTTTATTTCTATAATAGGTACCTTATTAATTTGTTTGCAAATTGATAAGTAGTCATCAAGTGTCGGTGGTATTCTCTCTTCATCTGATAACTTAGAAACATTAGCACCAGCATCAATTCTTAAATTTCTAAATTGCGATAATGTCATTGATGAAACTTTACCAGTGCCATTTGTTGTGCGGTCCACTGTTTCATCATGCATGACAACCCACTGACCATCGCTTGTGACCTGAATATCCGTTTCGATACCCCAATGACGTCGAACCGTTTTAAATGCTGGAATGGAGTTTTCTGGATATTCTGTATTGTTTCCTCGATGGGCAATCCAATTCAACCCTTCCTTCCATCTTTGACGATGTGTTTTGGTCTCATTTAAATAGTATTTTTTCGTTGTGAAAGGTGTCATGAATTCAGTATTTGATTCGCCTTTTTCTGCGGATGATTGTGTTGCCGTGTTATAATTGTCAACATTTCCCAAACCTACTTGCGCAGACGTCACTTTATGAGGATTACTATTATCTTCAATATGTTCATTTAATCTTTTTTCTTTAATAAATCCACTTTTTTCTAAAACAGATTGAGCATCAATACTAATTTCAAATTGTATGGATACATAATCTACATCAAGCGTTGAAGTAGTAACTCCATTACTCGGATCCGTGTAATTAATGATATAAATAATTCCATCACTTGTTATGAAATTATTATCAGTAACTTGAATTGATAAATCTTTATATTCGTCAACAGGTTCTTGGATTTGAGTGGACCAAGAATCTGTTGACTCAATATAAGTAGAAACTTTTATTGTTTTATTATTGGGGGAAGAAGCCTTTACTCGCTCACTAATAGTAAAAGAAACAAAATTATTTTTTAATAATTTAACAGATTCATCTAAATTCAAATCTTTAAACAATTGAGGAACTAAGCGCTTAGCAGCCTCTAATGCATTGAATTCCCCTAGCTGTTGAGGAATAATACCATTTTGTGTTGAACCGCTACTAACTCCTGAATCGTTTCTACTAACTAATTTATTGTAGTCAGTTTGAGACACTTCATTCCATGTATCTTTTGGTTTTTTTAATGATTTTGCTGTCACATCTGTGAAATATTTATTTGCATTTGTCGCTGTATTTCCAGCTGTTTTACCGTTAAAATCCATAGGAACTTTCACATTAGTTATACCAGAAAGTAGTGAAACGCCTTCTGTTTTAGTCATTCGATCATTAAAATCAGATTGTAAGCGTGCTGCTAACGTTGTTCGTGTGACTCCTTGAGTGTCTGTTCTCGCTTGCACAATTTCTGGATTGCTATCACCTGCTTCACCGACTAACTTATCAAAATCGTTTCTTAATGCATCAAATTCTTGTTTATTATTATTTGCAGTGGAAACAGCTTGGTTTGACGTATTAATGGCTGTTTGTGAATTTGCCATTGCTTGATTCGCCGTTTCATTCGCTTGATTCCCTGCTTCTTCTGCAATTCTAATAGCTTCTTTACCTGCAGTATCAGCTATTTTCTTCGCATCATTAATACCATTTTTTAATTCTTCTTGATAAGCATCTACTTTTTCAGTTGAAGCGTTTGATTGATCTAAAATCGCATTAATTTTAATTCGACCTTGATTCAGCGTATCTGTTTCTTTGATTTGTTCAATAGCCATATCCATCACTCCTATTCTGCATTAATGTATTCAATCGTGGCTTTTTGTAAAATACGATTTCCTATCTTGATGAATGGTGAACTATTATCAATCAGTTCTGTAAAATAATCATCTAATGTTTTTCCTGATTCATCATTAACTATAAATTCTTCTTGTTTGCTAATTAATTTTACTGTTAATCTCATTTAAAATTGTCCTCCTAATTGCGATTGTATAAAGACACGACAAATAACCTGCGCTTCGATTCGTGCAAGTTTGTTAGGTATTATCTTAATTGTATGATTACCTCTAGAGATCTTGCCTCCACTAGTTTTCCTAAGGTAATTAACAATGTTTAGTCTTTGTTGGCTAGTATCATGAATTGGAATGGTGGTACCATCTACAACTATATCAACACTAGTTGCGCTACTTGGCGCCTCATAAATCCCCCATTCTAATGGATGGCTATGATCAGGCAAAGTAATTTGGTGCGTATGTGCCGGTATTCTAACTTGGTGGCTATGGCTAGGAACCGATATGCTGTGAGTATGGTTTGGTATAGAAATATTAAAATTGTGACTATGGTTAGGTGTATTCACTGTGTGGGAATGTGCCGGTGTAGTCACATTATGAGTATGATTACCTGAGCTCGTCTTTGTGTACCAATCTGTTGATGCAGTCGACATTAGTCTAAATCTCATACCTGACCCCGCATCCATTTCTCGATAAAATGCACTTGATTCAGTGCTACCATTATTAGATGCAACTAGGTGATTATGATCTCCACCTGCTGAACTTGTTTGTGAGCTTTGACCATTTACAGAACTAGATTGAATACTACCTCCACCACCACCTGTGGTGGATCCACTAGAATAACCTCCTCCAGCTGAACTTGAAACGACACTTCCGCCACCAGCTGAACTCGTTTGTGTTGAAGCTCCACCAGCTGACGTACTTTTTACTGTAGCTCCCCCGCCTTTTACGGCTTTTGTATAACCACGATAACGCTTAGTTTTAAAAGTCAGTTCTACAGTGTTTACATGAAATACATCATCATCTAAAAAGAATTCAATTTCTGCTGGGTATGCCTTTTCGCAGTTATCTTGATAACTGTAGTTCAAAATATTCGTTGCACCTTGCGAGTATGTCTCATTTATTTCCTGTTTACGTTTCAAATCAGACATTGTTGTAGTAAAATCGTCAGATAAATTACCAAGCTCTAGCTGAATATCTTGTGGGGCGCCGAATACATCCTGTTTTGACTCTTTTTTAATACGCAAATTTATACTTCCAAAATCATCTGTGTTAATCATAATTACAGTTCCTTGTCTTAACTTATCAATGCTTAAAGGTTCATCTGTTAATTTCAATAAATCAGCCGCAGTCACATCCCAAGAAATTTTAGGTTGTGCCCATTTTTTTAACATGTTGATTGCATTGTCTTTTAAAGCTTGTGGAACTGTGAATCGTTGGTCTACCCAAACATATTCAACTAAACCATGTTCTTTTATAGACTTTGCATCTTCTACATAAGGAATGTTTTTATTTACTGATTTAATATTTATCTGATTGACGCCTTCACCAGCACCTAAAGGATAAACTCGATTAACTAAATTGTTAGGATCTCTTTCAATCTCAAACCCTTGCATGTTATATCCTTCTTGAATACGAGCAACAGGTTCTTTTGGTGGCTTCACTAAAGATAATTCGAATGGATAAACTTTGGTATTCCATTGCCACATGTAGTCTTCATCAAATGCTTGAGGAATACTAAACAAGGCATCAGCGAGACCATTTTCATTTTCCCATGCATAACTAAAATACCGAGTGAATTCACATTTTTTTAAAACCCAGTGTTTTGTCCTTTGTTTATTCAAAAGATAGTTAATAACATCAATCGTTTTTCGGTTCACTAGTTCATGATAACCAAAAAGAACTGTGTCTAGCAAAGTACACAAGGCTTCATTTGCCGTATACGTGATCGAATTGTTACTAGCATCTTTGCGAACGGTTGAAGGCATAACACGGTATAACCCTATATATTCATTCTCATTATCTGTTAGTTCAACCCATAACATTTCTTGCAAAAATTCATTTTTAGGATCATCCAACGGCATTGAAAATTCTAGGTTACCTATTTGGTTTTCAATTTTTTCATATCCAACATTATAGGCGTTATCTAAAACTGCCGTATATTCTCTTTTTAAATCCATTGCCATCAACATATTTTAGCAACACCTCCTATAAGAAACGATTTGGATATCGAATAGTTAGATTAAAAGTACTATCTTTCGCTTGGATGTATAGTGGCTCATTTGGATAAATATAAAAATCGTTCATAGGACGAATCATTGGCTTCCCATTTTTCGTAATATTAAACTGTTCTGTATCAATCACTATTTCTGATTTATCAAAATCACCAATATCAATAGTATCGCTTCTAGTTTTTATCCACACGCCTCTACCAGTGCCTTTTATAGTAATAATCGGTTTTACTTTTAATCCTTCGACAGTTGGATATATTTCAATCGGCTTCACTTCTTGACCGTTATCTCCTATTAAATAGGAACGATTTTGAAAAGTAATCATAGTAGATCCCCAGTATGCTCCGCCTTCAATCGTAATTGGTAAGTCAACAGCCCCTGATCCAGTATTACCCATAAGATAGTTAGCCTGAAACGTTATTTCTGTAGAACCCCACATAACACTAGTAGCATCGCTTCGAGTATATTTATATGGATTATTCAACAAGATTGTAAATGTACCAACGACACGATTCAATCCTTCAGGAACTGCATCAATGTCTGACTTGCTACCTGACCAAAGCATTTCTGGTTCATCATTAAACCAAATCTGTACATCTTTTTCTGTGAACAAAGCAACATTTAGTCTATTAAAAGAATCCCTAAAAGCTTCGTTAGAGTTAGCCTCAACTTTGAATTTAACCGTTAATTCTCGTTCTGGAATCCGCGCATAAACATGTCGCATTCCATCACGAATTCCCAACTGGTAGCTTTGTATTTCAGTGGGAGCTAACTCTCTTCCAACAACAGATAATGTTCTATAACCTGGAACTAAATCTTCTAAAAAGGAACCATTAAAATTCATGGCTTCCGAAGGCAAAGAGGCTTTTGTTTGTTGTTCATTTACATCAATAAAGTTGTATAACATTTAGCGCCTCCTTCCTAAAGAAACATTCTTTTTATCTTGTTGATTCTGTAATTCTTTACTCATTGGTTTAGCAATAACCCTTGCAACCTCTGAACTATCGAAAATAACAGGTACCTCTACAGTGAATTTTGAAGATACATCTCCAGCAAATGCTAAGCTTTGCGATCCTCCACTAAATGACAGATTTGAATTTAAATTATCCAGCGCTGGCATGGCTACCTTTTTACTTAGTCGTTGCATAGATTTTTCTACAAAGTTTGAATATTTATCAATACCAACCGCTACTCCTGCTGGAATCATTTTACCTACTTCATCACGCATTACACGTGAGGGAGAATGAATATCCATAGCACTTTTCATTGTACTTACAATTTGATCTGCCACACCTCTTGCTGCAGCTAAAGCGCTATTAGCATTAGCATTAATACCATTAGTCAATCCATCAATTGCATTTGCCCCGATAGAATTCATTTCTGATGGCAATTTATCCATTGCAGAAATTATTTTATCAACAATAGACTCAACAGCTCTTACAGGATTCATTGCGTTTTGTTCGATACCGTTTGATAATCCAGAATCAACATCTTCACCAATTGAGTGAAATACACGAGAAGGAGAGTGAGAATCTAAACCTTTTCTGGCACCAGAAACAACATCATCAATCATTTGATTAGATGTTTTTACAGGTAATTGTTTGTTAGCCTCTACCCCTTTTTCTAAACCTTGCGGGATAGATTTACCAATACCTGAAAAATCTGCCTTCTGTACTTCACCTTTCATATCTTCCCCGACTTTAGGAACAATTCCTTTTGTCATTTCCTCAACAGATCTACGGCCATTTTCAATACCTGCTTTAAAATCATCAGTTACACTTAGACCCACGCTGTTAAAGTCTGTATTCTTAATTTGAGTCATCAAAGTTTCTTTTTGAGTTGGTATAAGAGCTTGAATTTCCTCGTTCAAACCATTTTTGCCTAATTGATAACCTTCTTTCATTGCATTCATGGAAGTTTCACCGGTATTACGATAGACATCATTCAAGCGTTGTAATTGTTCGTCTGAAGAATTAACTAATTCTGCCGCTTGAGCAGCACCTTCAGGACCCATTTTCCGTAGTTGCTCTAAAAGCCCTTCATCTACCCCTCGCTGTGCTAACGCAGCAATGTTAGTGCTCCATTGGCTAACAGCTTCTTGATTTTTTTGTAAATTTTCAGCCATTTGATCAACTGAAATAGCTTGTTTTTGCTGGATAACATCAAAGGCGCTCCCTACTTTTTCTTCAAGTGATGAATATTCTGAACGCATTGCATCCATTGTTTCTTTCGTCTTACCACTTAAAGCATTGTATGAAACTGTTTGATTTAACACACCATTTTCCACAGCTTGGCTTGCACGCTGCATTGATTGTTCATGGGCATTAGCTGTATTTATAATTTCATTCGTCAATTCTTGTTGAACGCCCTTTAACACTTGCTCTTGCTCGCCCAACTTTTCAATATTTTCACGAGCTTCTTTTGTATTCCCGCCAGATTCTTTTAATGTCTGATTCCATTTTTCTCTAGCGGCATTAATTTCCATCAGCTTCGCTTCATTATCATTTCGTTCTTTTAACATTTGATTAATGTTTTCTTGAGCTTGAGAAGCTTCATCTAAAGCATTATAGGCATCAACTTGTTGTTGAATTGTTCCAGGCATTTCAGATAAAATATTTTTTTGATCGTCATAAACTAAGTTTAAACCTGTCATTTTACCGTTCAATTCCTCAACAATTTCCACCATACGTTTTTTCTCGCTGTTGCTTAATTTTTCTTTAGCAGAGAGCATTTCCATTTCAGAAATCATAGATTGGAATTTTTCTTTAGTATTATTCAATTCAATAGCTTCATCTTTTCGTGATTGGGTATGTTCTTGATTCTTTTTAATCAAGTCATCTGTAGTTTTCATAAGGTTTTCTTGTTCTTTTTTAACTGCCTTAGTTGATTCAGTTTCCTTATTTAACCATTTCCACAAGTTTACCCCTACAGCTACTAGCCCTCCTATTGCAGCTGTTACCCAACCAATAGGGCCCATCAACAATTTCATAGCGGTACTAAAAACAGTTGTAGCTACTGTAGCTAAACTAATTGTTCCCGTCAAAACACCAACGATTGTATTTTGCGCCACTAAAAGACCAGTTTTTATTGCTATTGCTGCAGAATTGGCTTTATCGGCTGCTAAGTTTAACATCCATGCTCTTCCGAGTGCTGTTGTAGATAACGTAGCCAGTTTTGATATTCCATTGTATAAACTTATTGCGGTTGTATAAGCTTTGATTGCCAATTCAGATTGTTTTATATAGCCTGTCACTTGCTGAATTACTTTCAACGCTGTAAAGGTGGCAGCAAAACTGGCAATTGTTGGTAGTAATGGTGTTAAAGCTGTACCTATCGAAGTAATAGCTTTTCCGAATAGTTTCATCAATGGGATAGTTGATTGAATCGCTGCATCAATTGCCTTAAAAGTTATATTCACTACATTTTTTAAAGAGTCCAAATTTTCGGCAATATTTTTCCCTGTCACCGCTTTGGATAATTCATCAAATGATTTAATAACTGTAGTTACACCTTTAACGGTGGCTGTTTTAATATTTGCCCATGAGGTCTTGATACCTTTTGAGTTTTTCTTGGCTAAATCCGCAAAACCACCTACGCCTTTGTCCAACTCAATCAAACGATTATTGAACTCATTAAATGTAATATCTCCTTCTTTTAAGGCATCGTATAATTGGTTAACTGAGTTTACACCTTGTTCTTTGAAAGACTTAGCAACTTTATCCATCGCAATCGGCATTGTTTCTTGTAATGTTCGCCAAGACTGCATATCAACTTCACCCTTACCGAGCATTTGAATATATTGTTGCATACCACGAGTTGCATCAGCAGTTGAAGCTCCAGAAGCAAGAAAGGCATCATTTAATGCAATAGCTGTGTCAGTTCCTTTACTCAAGCTACCAGTTGAAATTGCTAACTGTTGCGTATTTGATACGATTTCATCTAACGATGTAGGAAGCCCATCAATTCCATCACTTAACTTAGTCATTGATCTATCTACATCTTCTGTTGAGTAACCTAGAGCCTTCATAACTACAGGATATTTATTCAACGTATCAAAACGGTTAATAGCTCCTTCAACAGAATCCTTAACCATATTTACGGCCGTAGACACTAATTTTACGGCACCCACACCTGCTCCAATACTAAGAATTGATTTGCCTAATTGATTCCCTTTAGTGGTGCTTTTATCCAATCCATCCCCTAGCTCACCAGATTGCTTGTTTACACCAGCCATAGAACGTTCAGCGCTACTCATCGTGCTACTAAACGTTCTATCAGTGGCAGTAAGTATTGCTTCGACTGAATATGATTCCATCATTTTCCTCCTTTCCTACTTATTTGCTTTTCTTAATAAATCAATTGCCCCTATATCAATCTTTTCATCAATTAATGACTTACCCAAAATTAACTTTTCTTGTTCTTCATAATTAAAAAACTTATTGAATTCCTTGAAATAAGGTTCAGATTTTTTACCTTTAGTCGCCTTGATTTGGTTATTTAGCCAAGCTTGGAGATAGAGGTCTCTTTCATGGTCAAGTCTTTTTAACTGAAACGCCAATAGCCTAACTTCATATTCATACAAAGTCATTCGTTCAATTTCTGATAAATCAGTAATTTCTAGGTAACGAAAACAATTAATAAGAATATTTTCATAAGCTTCAGCTGAGGTTAGTTCCTCTCTTACTTGTTCTCCATCAGAGCTTTCTTGAAATTTCTGACCGTTAACTTTCCCGCATTGCTTTCTTCTAAGTTTTTCAACGTTTCATCAAATAACGCCTCAATATCATCAACAGTTTCAACAAACTCATCTACTTCATCCTTAGAAGGTCTACTTTTTTCCGTAATGGTAGCTGTGTAAAGTACATCAGATAAAACAACGATATTTCCACTTACTAGCTGCGGTAATAATGTTGTTAGTCCCATCCCAAGATTTACATCATTGCGAACTACCCCATGCTGCTTATCCAATTCACGAATAAACTTGACTCCAAAAATACAGTTATATTTTTTTCCTTTAATTTCGATTTGCATGTCTTTTCCTCCATAAGAAAAGGACAGCCGCTAAGCTGCCCTCTAAATTTATATTTTAAGCTTGATTATTCAATGTTAAGGTGTGTTGAGCTGTTTTTTTACCATCCTCTGTTGTTCCTGTTGTGGTATAAACACTAGCCGGTACCGCTTCTGTCCAAGTAATATTTCCTGTTTCAGAGACAGCAAGACCTTCTGTTTCAGGCGTAATCTTATAGGTTACTTTTTTGTTGGTTGCATTTTCAGGCAAGACAGTTGCTGTGATTTGTCGGCTACCTGCAGTACCCGCATCTGCTGTTGATGTTTTAGGAGAAAACTCTAAGCCAGTTACAGCAATAGACAATGTTTTAAAAGCTGGAATATCTACTCGCTCTGATTCTTTCCCATTAACAACACGAGTTACTTGGTACTCACCAACTGGCACAGAGGTGTTAGGTCCCATTCCTGTTATAGTTAAAGGTGATGTGCCGGAAACAACTTCGGTTTGGCCTTTATAAATTTTAAAAGTATCCACCATATTTATTTTCCTTTCTTAGCTTAATTCAATAGAAGCCCCATCGACTGTAGGAGTTACACTTCCCACAGAAGGGCTATCTACTTTCCCGGATCAGCTGTTTCAATAGTCGTATCTTTGAAGACATATTGAACTACTTCTTCTTGATCAGCAGTTAATGTTGCAAATCCTTTTGCGCCTTTACCATTGATACCAAATTCTAATGAAACTTCTACGGTGTCTTCAGCATTAGGCGATTTACCAAATGATGTTACATATCCTTGGTAATAGGTTGCCTTGTACTTGTCAGCATTATCTCCTGTACCTTTTTCTGCTTTGTTGATTTCCCAAATTTCAATAATATCGTCATTGTCTAAAGCTTCTTCTAGTTGATCAACATACGGATCACCGACTGATAAAATAGATGTTGCTGAAAAATCAATTTCCAATGATCCTGGGATACGAATCGGACCATCTTTAGTGGCCACGGAGTCACTATCTTTTGTTTTTGTATTTTCATGTTCTGTCTGGAAAGCTAATTTCCATGCTGCTTCCTCTTTTGATTTTTTTAACAAACGGAAAAGTAAAATAATATCAATACCTTTAGCCGCTACTTTTGCTTCATTAGCCATTTATATTCCTTCTCTCTATAGTATTTTGAATTCTAAAGATATCATTGCCCGCTTCAATGGTGTGTTAGTCGAAATGTCATCTACTACCCGAATACCGCTTGATTGAATATTAAGCGACCAATAATAACCTTCCGTTTCAGAAATAGATAGAGCCTCAGCAAAAATTGCTGAAGCCATATCCGATATTTGTTTACGTTTTTTTGCCAATCCCCATACAGATAGATTCAATGTAACCGAACCTTTAATATCAGTTTTATTGGCTTGGTGCAGTGTCTGAGTATCTTCTAATTCGACAAATGGATAACCTACATCATTCATAGGTTTATAATCGTAGGTTTCATAACCCAGTGATTGACACTTCTTATACACTTCATCGAAGATTGATTGATCTCTTGTTTTAATCATTTCATCAACCTTTCCAAGTCCGTTCTAAATTTCACTTTTTGTTGTTTCAGCGGTGGTAAAAAGAAATCACGTTTCACCATAAATCTCGTACCGTTTATTAAATACGGTGCGTATTCTGTTCCTGGTCCTGTATGCCCAGAAAAACCATTGTTCGAAAGCCTCATAACGATACTTCTTTTTGTTGCCCCTGTAGGTTTAACAAACTTTTTACCTTCCCAGTGTCCAGTTAACACCTTCTCGGCTTCAGCTTGCATATTAGCGGTTAATTCTGCTGTGTTATTTCTAACAACTTTTTTCACATCATCAAGTTGAACATTTCTCTTTAGTTTTTTAGAAATTCCAGCTAGTCCATTAATTCTTACTTGACTTCTTGCCATCAATAATCACTTCCTGAATAATCAAGCTATTTCTTAATGCAGGAACTCTACTTGTAATAACTTCCCAAGTTTTACCCTCAAACTCAATGTAATCAAATTCTGGAATAACAAAAAGGGGCTGTGTCCTAATGACCTTAGCCCCTTCTTTAATGCTTCCGAAAATAGTAATAGAACGATCTGTACCAATGTCAGTTGCATTGACATCAGCAGTTTTTCTAAAGGGTTCTTCTTCAATCCATTCACCTGAATTTGGATCATAATGCGATTCTGAAGATTTTTTTACAAAGGTAATTTCATCTAAATATCTCATGAAAATGTAAACCTCCCACGTTTAGGCTTATAAAGTTCTTCTATTTCCTTGTTCTTATACTCTTCAATCTCATCTTGATACTCAGAAAAATCAGAGTCTGGAAATGCCATAGATAAACCTTCTTGAGAATAAGATTGCATTCCTTCTTGGCCAATACGATTAAATCGTTTTAAAGTGACTTCATATACAACTGAATCAAAACTTTTTGGTAACTCAGTGACATTCAATATATTTTGAAGCCGATCTTTTGTACGTCTTTCAATGATTTCTAATTTTTCATCAAGACTGCCATTTAATAATTTTTTTACATCATTTGCTATCTCTGACATCAAAACACCACCTAAGTTAGTTCGATTGTCGCCCCATTTGTTGTCGGTGTTACTTTTCCGACAACAGGGCTAGTTACTCCCCCGCAGCTTTTGGTTGAATCTTAGCAAATGCTTCATCTTTGATGACCATGAAACCAATATCCATTGTAGCTCGTAAAGCAACCAATTCTTGTTCGTACAAGTTGACAGGCGTACCGTCTTCATTCGTTAAAGTAGATAATTGAGCTTCTTCTGAAATTTTGAAATTAATGTTAAATGGGATACCATAGCGCAAGTAATCAAAATCACCAGTATAAAGGTTTCCCTTATCCATAGATTTTAGATCTGCTACAGGTAGTCCATCAATAGTATTGCTGACACGATCATAAATAAATTGAGTTGTGTCACCAATTTTTTTACTTGCTTCACGTAACACTGTACGATTCTTACGATTAGAAATGAAAGCATTCGGATCGTATTCACCTTCTCCAAGCAAATCCTCTAATGCTAAAATGTTGTCATATGTCAAGTTGCCCTCAATTACATTACTAGCTGCAATGACAGATTTTTCAATAGATTGAGAGAATGGATTTTCTTTATCAAGGATAGTAGCCGCATCGATTTTCTTATAAAATGCTTCTGCGATTTTTGGTTGCATTTGAGTAAAGAAATCAGACATCTTATAAGTTAAATATTCCCGAGAAACTGGGATAATAACACCAATTTTTTTTGCAGTCATCGTTACGTTTAACCATTTAGGTTTAGACGTTTTAATCTTTTCGCCTTCACCAACCCAGTACGCCCCAGGACCTTCTGCAAAGTATTCGAATTTCTTTTCTTTGCCGTCCATTTCTTCATATTTAGCCAACTGCATTAACTTAGAATTTTCCATCACATCTTTTAAAATTAAAGTGTTGTACTTATCTGGAATTGTTCCATCTTTTTTCTCTAATACAGTGACGTTGTCTGGATTCCATGTTTGAGCAAACATTTGAATATCCATTTTCATTAATTGTTTTTTCTTCATTTATATTTCCTCCTATTTTACAATTCGTTTACTTGCTGCAAGAGCTGCAACTGATTCGGTTTCTTTTTTATCAGTTGAAAATTGTCCGCCCTCACCTGGTGTTTTTTGGCGAGCATTTTCTTTCTTAATAATTGATACATAGTTCGTAACAATAGCGACAGCTTTTTTTGTGGCTTCCGCATCATCTGAAACAATCAATCTTAGCAAATCATCGTCATGCGGCAAACTAGCCTCTGAAAGCATTTTAGAAGCTTCTTTTGACATGGAAACTAATGCTTGACTACGTTCCAATTCCGCAATTTTTGCTTCTAGCTGTTTCTTTTCATGTTCAGCTTTTTCCTGAGCATTCATTTTTGCCAGTTTTTCTGCTTCTGCTTGTTTTTCTTGTTGCTCTTTTTCCCAAGCTTCTTTTGTTTTTGATACTTCAGCAGCAATCATTTTTGCTACTTCATCACGAGAAAACGTTTTTCCATTGCCTTTATCTTTACTATCATCTTCTGGTGGCGTTTGTTCTTGACCTCCGGCCGGTTGGTCCGTATCTCCAGTGCCAGTATCTGGATTATCAGCAAAGAATTGTAAATGCATTGGCAATAATAGTTTTTTTGTTTTCATGATTATCCTCCACGGTTACGCCGCTACCCGATATATTTGATAAGTTACGCCTATCAATCGAAACAGCTTTCTCTTTAGTGCCTGTAAGCAGTAAGAAGGCAATATAAAAAGCCTAACGTTTGTTAGACTTTAATTGCCTTATTTTCCCATTTTTTGTATGCATCAAAATAAATCTCTTGCTTGTCGCCGTTTAATGTTAATTCATAATACATACCATCAAGTAAAGTAGTACTTAATAGAGCTTTGTTATTCTGCAATGTTTTACAACTCCAAACTACAAAAACATCTTTTTTAGTAATTTCTTTTTGATCTGATTTATCCAAGTGTTTGTTTGCATAATTTGAAACAATTTCTTTACATTTATCAATAAATTCTTGTGAATCCATCATTTTACCCTCTTTTCTTAAATATTCTTCATAATCAGCATCTAAATAGTCATAAGGATCGTCATTCATAGAATCACACCTTTCTGTCATAATTTTAAAGTGATTCTTCGACTTCTTTTCTTAATTCAGAAATTAATCTGTTTAGCTTTTCTGTCAATTTACCTTTCTTTTTTGTACCAAATTTTGTTTTTCTTTGTTCATACATTAATAACTTGATTTCGGTATTCATATACATAATTGTCGCTTTATATCCACAATTTGCACATTCAGCATAATGGTGTTCGACATCCTTCGTGATATTTTCAGATTTTCTAATTAAAGGAGTGTGTTTATGACATTGATTGCATTTATATAGATTATCCATTTACAAACCTCTTTCTTTCAGCGACTTCTCATAATCCTCACTAATTTTAGGGACAGTAGAGCACTTACAATGAGGATGCATATAAGGAGCATTAATACCTTTTTTCATCTTTAATACTCTATAAGGGCTTCCCTTAGCCACTTTTTTACATATTTCACAGGCAAACGGTTCTGCAATGTAATCATATTCTTCGATATCTGCATCCAAGTAACTTTGCTTTTGAATATCTGTTTGAATACCAGATATTTCAGTCATCATTAACCTATTTAGCTTGTACCTTATATTTAATTGGTTAGGCTTTAAAAATTTAGCCATCTCTTTTGCTACTGCTCTTGGATTTTTCCCTTGAGTGATCGCCTGAGTGATTGTTTTTTCTAAATCAGCTTTCATTTCAACAAAATTTTGCCATATGTTATCACTAAACGAAGGGAAGTCACTTGATTTGAATGATGCATTAACAATTTTTCTAACCTTAGACGAATAATTTTCTTTAACGGTTTCGCCTAATATTCCCGCCTGTCTTAAATACTCATCTTTTGCTGCTTCAGATAACTGAGAATATCCCCACTTGTCAAGCTCATCAAACAACGTGATTAGTTCTAAGCCAATCTGAGACTTTAATAGCTCTAATCTAGACACTCGCATTACTAAGTTATAGATTTTCAATTCTTTATTGGCCTGTGGACTAAAGTCTTTATTTTTTACATATTCCTTCGCTTTTCTTTCGAAGCGTTTTACGTCCATCTTATTAGCCATTTTTCTTGCTTCGCTAATCGTAATCTTTTGACCATTGGAAAATCTATCCCAGTTAGCTTCAATTTCGGTTTGAATCGCATCAATAGCATTTTGAAGCTGTTGAACAATTTCTTTTTCTCTATTGCGATCTAGCTTCATCTGTTCTTTGATCCAAGATTCTTCACGATTTTTCAAGTAGGACATTCAATCATTCCTCCTCGGTTTCCTTTTCCGATTGTTTAGCTAAAAATTTTGCCTGATTTACTTTCGTTTTGGCTACTTCTTCATCAGTAATATCTAATGGTTTATTTTCATTTTTTACACGTTCTAATTCAGCTTGAACATCATCAACAAACGAAGCTAGACCTAAAATTGTTTCTTGGCTTAACTCAGCTCCAGAGTCAATCAATGTTTTTAATTCTTCTAGAATTGCTTTCGGAAGATTAGGAGTAAAGATAATTCGCAATCCTTTTAAATCGGAGTTATCAATCTCAGAAACACTTGATTTCAGATTAAATAAAAGACGATAGCGCCGCACAAGACTTTTTTTAAATAGTCTTTGCTTTACTGCCGTCATTTGATTGAAACCAAACATTTTATACTTCATTGCTTCTCCTGATTGAACACCAGAAAAATTTGTATCTGTTAAATCTGGAATCATAGATATTTCATGTATCCCTTTTCTCACTCGTTCTTTGTAAGCTTCAACGCCGTTTACATCGTATTGTTTATAGATGTAGCTAGCATTTACTGAGGTCTTGTTACCGTTGATATCTGTGCCAGATTCAAGTAAAAGCATGTTCGCTTCTTTTTGCTTAATAGCATCTTCGGTTGATAGACCCGCTGCTTCGATGTCTCCACTAATCACTAACAGCGCATCGTTTAAATCCGTCATGTAATTAGCAGTGTCAGACTGTCCAGCATCATACAAATCGATTTGAGATAAAATATCTTCATACAATCCCATTCTAAAACGATTAGGAGAGAACTCAGTTATCTGAACTTCTTTGTAATCATGAGAATCCTCTTTTGGATCACTTAGTTTAATCGTAGCAAGAGTCGTTTCAGCGTAAGTAATGATTTTGTCTTTTGTGTAAATTATCGGTTGAATATACTGTTTATCTGCATCTATAGTAAATTTAGTTTTAGGATAACGAACAGCAAGTATTGGTCTACGCTTGACCGTTGTATCATAAACAACAAACGTTTCAAAAACATTGCATAGATCAACATAATCAACGTCATCTTCATCTCGATATATGATTTCATAAGCTCGACCGTATTTATCCATATCTAACCACAATTCTCCATTCAATCCGTCAATGTCATTATCTTGATTGAAATTATCAATTGCCTCTTGGCTAGCTTTATTATTAATTTGGACTTTTAATGGATTGCCTGTATTGTATCCAACATCAAACGTTGCAAGAACTTTTCCAAAATTATGGGCAGCTCTATGGTCTGCTTTTTCTTTTTCCTTACGGCGACGATTTTTGATGATGTTTGTATTCTTTGCTTTATAATAATCATCCAAAACCTGTAGACGTGGAACTTGGTGTTCATTATGGTGTGCAATCATTTTGGCTAAAACATCAGTATTACCCAACAATTCTTCTGCAGAACTATATCTATAGTGAATATTTGATTCTACGCCAAAGCTAACAAAATTTTCATTCACATCACTTGAATAACTGATGTCCGATCCATGTTCAAATTCATTAACTTTTAGGATTTCTTCAGTTTCCATACTTCACACTCCTTTTTTTAAAACATTCTTTTTATTTTGTTTCTTTGATTTTTACTAATTTTAGTTTTTTTCTTCGCCCACATGTCTTCGTTAAATCCGTAACGTGTGGCATCAATAGTATGATTGTCTTTATCTTCTAGTCTCGGTTTAGGATTACCATCTCTATCAGTCTGATAATCAATGTTTTCAAATTCCTTAGCTATATTTGGAGTCCTCAATGGATCGATACAAATAAAATCTAAGTCATCTAGCCATTGTTCACCATATTCAACCGAATCTGGGCCTTTTTTAACACCTTTTATATGATTGATACCATGCTCATTTACTAACTCTGCATTACTTTTTGGCTCAGCAGAATCAGAAAAAATTTCATCATTTTGATAGCCCTTTTCATGTAGTTTTTTAGCTAATTCCCTATTACTAATTTTCACACCGTATATCTCATCAATAGCATAGATGCCATTCTTTTTCTTATCGTAGTGCCATCGTACGAATGCTAATGGATCAGTAGCATAACCGAAGTCAAGACCGTTTCTGATATTATCAAAGTTAGCTACCATCTCATCAGTAATACAACCTTTTATTACTCGTAAATTATCAAACGGAACAACTCCTGAACCAATAGCTTTGCCGTCATACTCCCACTCAGCACGTTTCGGATTCTTAGCTCTCGTGGCATTAACTTCTTCAATAAATGCTTGAGCTATGAATGGATTATCCTTATATGTTGAATGATGAACAAAAGTATTCTCAGGTTGGAAGCTAGATTCATATTTCTTATTAACCCATGATTGTCGTCGCTTAGGAGGATTGTACGAATAAAAAAATTTATAAAAAAGACCATCTGCTAATTCACCACGTAGCAATGAGTTAGTTATGGTTTTTACATCATCTTCAGTTTTAAACTCGGCTAATTCCTCAATCCAAGCTATAGCAAATGGAAATCTTGAATCTTTTAATGACTTAATCCTTTCTGGATTCTGTGCACCACGAAAAACAATATAATTCCCCCTGGGTTTATAGGTGATTTTCATAGGACTTTTATTTACTTTAAAATACTTAGACACACCTTGTTCTTCAATAGCCCACTTAATTTGTTCAAAAATAGATAGCTCAATCGTATTATCAACATATCTAATGGCCACAGCATTTACAGGATATCTCATAATCAATTGAACGATTATGTGCGCTATGCCAGATGATTTACCTGACCCACGGCCACCTTTTTCAACAACATGTAATATATTTGAGTTTAATGCTACCTTCCAAGTAGTATGAAATGCTTTAGGAAGAAATTCAGATAGTTTTTTACTCATATCCATCACCTGATATATCATCAATAAAAACTGGCATATCCATGTCTCCACTTGTAGCACCTAAACTAGCTTTAACTTTTTCAGTTTGAACCTTCAATAGTTGTAATTTGGCATCATTTGCTAGCAAGGCATTCTGTTGCTTAATAGCCTTTGTTAACTGATTGCTAATTCTTGTCAACGCATCTTCAATAGCCAGAATGTCATCTAGTTTTCTAAATGTCTTATGAGTTATTTGCACATCTTTTAAAACTTCTCTCTTGACAGTGACAACTTTTCCGCCAATCGAAGATGGTTCTTTGACTTTTCGCAACTGTTGCAGTCGTTCAACTTCTTCATCGTTTAAGCCTTTCTCAGCCTCTTTAATACGTTTCATCATTCTAAACTGGCGAATTTTAAGCAGGCGAATTTCATCATTCAAAATAAAAAAAGGATCATCATTCAGATTAGAATAGATGTCCTTTTCTTCGTCAGATAACATATCGGCAAATATTGTTTCGTATTCGCCAGTTTTAATAGCGTTCTTATTACCTTTAGGAGGAGAACCTCCTTTGTTCCCCTTAGCATTTTTATTACCTGGCGGCGCTCCACTTTTATTGGTAACGTTACTATTCGATTTAGTAACGTTACCTTTTAATTCTTCCGCCCATTTATCAACAGATTTCCATTTCCTGATTTGAGAATCAGAAACATTTAGTTCACTAGCTAATTCTTTAAGAACCTTTTTCCCGCCTGAATCTAGCCATATTTTTTTAGCTTCATCACGACGAGGGTCTCTTTTTCTAGCCATCCATTAACACCACCTCACTTTTCGCTTCAATAGTTGAGTTTGTTTTCGTAAATCAAATATACTTCTCTACATTCTCTTGTACATGTTTGTCACTCCAACACCCATGACCGCAATATACCAACTTGCAATAGTCAATTTCTTGTGGTGTAGCTTCTCGTGTCATCTCAATGATGGAATATTCTTTCTTAATCTGCACCGACATTACTACCCGTTTATGTTGGTTTTTCATGGGTTTCGGATAATGGTGGTTCAGGGATATGTACCAATAATTATCCATCCTTCATTCCCTCCAAACAAAAAAAGAAGCCATCAAGGCAATCTCTTTTATTCATCATTCTTATTTGTTATAATTTTATTAGGTAGCAACTCCTTTTATTTTTAAATCAACACCTTATGTAATTCATGATTCCATGAAAAGACACACAATTAGCTACCTAACCGCTAGTATGTCACCACTAGCGGTTTTTATATGCATCAGACAAGACAATTAATGAATGATTTGCTATAATTTATTTACGGGTAGCGACATACCTTAGAAAATTTCTTGCACATGAAATTCCTCATATCGTACTAGCTACCTAACCACCCATGATTAATTTCACTGGTGGTTTTTTTGTTGTTCAGTAAACATAGTTACTAACTCATCATCTGAAGCTCGATTGCAATTAATGTAAAAAAAACAAACACATAAATGTTTTACAATTTTTTTAATATTTGTTAGAATTTTTACAGGCAGGAATTCCTTCTTGATGAATTTAGATTTTGCGATTTAAAATTCTATCAACAAGTCTTACTATAACTGCCTATCCGCTAATTTTCCGATATTAGCGGTTTTTTACATACTAAAAGAGACATTCTTAATTAATTTTATGTACTAAATATGTCATTTCTTACATAAATTGGATAATGTCTATCACTATTAATTTGCTATAATGCTTTTGGGTAGCAACTCCTTAAATGCTGAAACAGTTATTTACACCTAGAAAACCCATCTTTTTGTAATATAGTCTGCTACCTACCCACTAGATTCCATAGTCTAGTGGTTTTTTTACGTATAAAAAAAGACCACTCATTTTTATTGAGTAGTCTAAAGATTTATATTAGACTGCCTAGCCAATCTAACACTTATTTAACAATACTAGGTTGCTAGCCACTTTATCCTGTTTCCGCAGGCTGGCTAATT
>OVXK01000084.1_pt1 | contig 66531 bp, 70 predicted proteins | sample 1732021 | NCBI WGS metagenome assembly OVXK01 (sample SAMEA4413051, study PRJEB24355) | metagenome | biome: human; feature: gut; material: faeces | place: United Kingdom | collected 2010 | reverse complement strand
CCAGGATCAAACTCTCAATTTAAAAGTTTAATCTATACTCATATTACTTATAAAAGAATTGCTGGTTTATGTTAATATCTTCTGTTTAATTTTCAAAGACCATTTCTTTGTCGCCCTCAAGCGACTTCTTTAGTTTAACACCACTTTCGAACTTTGTCAACATTTTTCTTCAAAAAACTTTTTTAACTTATTTGCTAAGTTTTGTTTTTTGTTTTGTTGCTGTTCGTCAGCGACAAGTAATATCTTATCACATAAGGTTACATAAACATTTAGTTTATATGCTATATTATAAAATTATATTATATTTTCTCTTAATTTCTTTATTTTTCTCAAAAATTTAATTATTGATACACTTGGTAAAGTTTATATTATATTTATACTATTTATTTGCTATTCGTAAGGATTTTTAGATATTTTAATATAATAATTTGCCTAATAAAACTCTTTTTAATCTAGTTAAGTTTTATTTATATTTTATTATTTAACTTAAAAAATATGAATTTTAATAAAAAAATTTAAAAAATAAAAAAACTCTGATGCTAAAAGCACCAGAGTTTCATTAAAAGTTATTAGTTTTCTTCATCCTTAACTTCAGTAGCTACTTCTTCTACAATTATATTTGTATCTTCTGGTTCATCTAATAAAGTCATTTCTTCTTCCTCTTCATTAGTATCTCCAGAGATTTTAGCAATAGTTACAACAGCTTCATCTTCTAGAGTCCTCATAAGTTTAACTCCCATTGCAGATCTACTTGTAACTGAAATATCACTTACATTTATTCTTATAGCTACCCCTTGGTTATTTATAAGCATAAGCTCATCATCTTCTTTACATACAGTAGCACCAACTACTTTACCAGTCTTATCAGATACTTTATATGTTATAAGACCTATTCCACCTCTATTTTGAACTTTATATTCATCTAGGTTAGTTCTCTTACCATAACCATTTTCACTGACAACTAGTAATTTTTCGTCTTCTACAGCTATATCCATACAAACAGCAACGTCGCCTTCTCTTAAGCTTATAGCTTTAACTCCAGATGCAGTTCTACCCATAGGTCTAACATCTGTTTCATTAAATCTTATAGCATTACCGTCTTGAGTTACAAATATAATATCTGCGTCTCCATATGTTATTTTAGCTCTTAGAAGCTCGTCACCTTCTCTAAGGTTTAATGCTATTAATCCATTCTTTCTTATGTTCTTGAAGTCTTTTAATGGTGTTTTCTTAACTATTCCTAGTTTAGTTCCCATAAATAAGTATCCATCTTCTTGAACATCCTTAAATGAAAGAACAGTTTGTATTTTTTCATCTGCTTCTAGTGGTAATATATTTACAAGATTTGTTCCCTTAGCAGTTCTTCCTGCGTCTGGTACTTCATAAGCTTTTATCTTATAAACCTTACCCTTAGTTGTGAAGAATAATAAGTTTGAGTGTGTTGATGTTACAAGTACATTTTCAACAAAGTCATCTTCTTTTGTTGTCATTGCTTGTATTCCCTTACCACCTCTCTTTTGAGCTGAGTAAACATCTGAAGATATTCTCTTAATATATCCAGTGTGAGTAAGAGTTATTACAACATCCTCTTCTTGTATTAAGTCTTCTATATCTATTTCATTTTCTTGTTTTTCTATTTGAGTTCTTCTTTCATCTGAGTACTTAGCTTTTATTTCTAGAAGCTCTTCTTTTATAACCTCTAATAATCTTTCCTCACTAGCTAAGATTGCATTTAAGTAATCTATTAACTTCATAAGCTCATTATACTCATTTTCAATCTTATCTCTTTCAAGACCAGTAAGTCTTCTAAGTCTCATTTCTAAGATTGCAGCAGCTTGCTTTTCACTTAAACTAAATCTTTCAATAAGTGTGTTTTTAGCTATTTCTGAAGTCTTAGAACTTCTTATGATATTTATAACCTCATCAATATTATCAAGGGCTATTATTAATCCTTCTAATATGTGAGCTCTCTCTTTAGCTTTATTAAGTTCAAATTGAGTTCTTCTAGTTATAACATCCTTTTGGAAGTTTATATAGTGAACTAAAACTTGTTTTAAGTTTAATATTTGTGGTTGATTATCAACTAAAGCAAGCATTATAACTCCAAATGTGTCTTGCATTTTTGTGTGTTTATATAAAAGGTTTAATGTAACATTTGGATTTGCATCTCTCTTAAGTTCTATAACCATTCTCATACCTTCTCTATCAGATTCATCTCTTAAATCTGATATTCCAGTAATTTTTTTGTCCTTAACAAGATCTGCAATATATTCTATAAGCTTAGCCTTATTAACTTGGTATGGAAGTTCAGTTACTATTATTTTATGTCTTCCATTTTCCTCTTCAATTTCAGCTTTAGCTCTTACTACTATTCTACCTTTTCCAGTTTCATAAGCAGCTCTTATTCCTGATTTACCCATTATTATTCCTGCTGTAGGGAAATCTGGTCCTTTAATGTATGTCATTAATTCTAAGCTTGTTAATTCTGGATTGTCTATAAGAGCTATAGTTCCATCAATTACCTCACCTAAGTTATGTGGTGGTATATTAGTAGCCATACCAACAGCTATACCTGATGAACCATTAACTAAAAGGTTAGGATATCTTGAAGGTAATACAACTGGTTCTTTTTCCTCACCATCAAAGTTTGGAATAAAATCAACTGTATTTTTATTAATATCTCTAAGCATTTCAGAAGCTATTTTATTCATTTTAGCTTCTGTATATCTCATTGCCGCTGCTGAGTCTCCATCAACAGAACCAAAGTTACCATGTCCGTCAACAAGCATATATCTTAAAGAGAAATCCTGTGCCATTCTAACTAATGCATCATAAACTGATGAATCACCATGTGGGTGGTATTTACCTAAAACTTCCCCAACTATTCTGGCACATTTTCTATATCCTCTTTCAGGATATAGTCCTAATTCTTGCATTGAATATAAAATTCTTCTGTGAACTGGTTTTAAACCATCTCTAACATCTGGTAATGCTCTACCAACAATAACGCTCATAGCATAATCTATGTAGCACTTTTTCATTTCTTTATTTATATCTATGGGTATTACTTTTCCCTCATTTAAGCTCATGTACTTCACCTCATATTAGTACTATATATCTAAATTGCTAACATTTTTAGCATTCTTCTGAATAAATTCTCTTCTTGGCTCTACTTTATCGCCCATAAGAATTGTAAATATCTCATCAGCTACCATAGCATCCTCAATATCTGCTCTTAATAATATTCTTGATTCTGGATCCATAGTAGTTTCCCAAAGTTGTCCTGCGTTCATTTCTCCAAGACCTTTGTATCTTTGAACATTTACACTACTATCCTTTCCACCAAACTCTTCTATTATTTCATCTGCAGCAGCATCTGAGTATGCATATCTCTCTTGTTTTCCTTTAGAAATTTTATATAGTGGTGGTTGCGCTATATAAACGTGTCCTTGCTCAACTAAGTCTCTCATATATCTATAGAAGAATGTTAATAATAGAGTTCTTATGTGAGCACCATCAACGTCAGCATCAGTCATGATTATTATTCTATTATATCTTATTTTTTCTATATCAAACTCAGGTCCTATACCAGCTCCAATTGCAGTTACCATTGATCTTATAGTATCTGAACCTAAGATTTTATCCAATCTTTGCTTTTCTACGTTCATTATTTTACCTCTTAAAGGTAATATAGCTTGGAATTTTCTATCTCTTCCTTGCTTTGCAGATCCACCAGCTGAGTCTCCCTCAACTATGTAAATTTCACATTCCTTTGGATCTTTTGATGAACAATCAGCAAGCTTACCTGGTAATGAACTTCTTTCAAGTACTGATTTTCTTGTAAGTTCTCTAGCTCTTCTTGCAGCTTCTCTAGCTCTTGATGCTAATAAAGCTTTTTCTATTATAATTTTACCAACCTCAGGATTTTCTTCTAAGAAAGTAGAAATTCCTTCTCCTGAAATTGAATCAACAGCACTTCTAACTTCACTATTTCCTAATTTAGTTTTAGTTTGACCTTCAAATTGAGGCTCAGATATTTTAACAGAAACAACAGCAGTTAAACCTTCTCTTATGTCATCTCCTGATAAGTTCTTATCTGATTCCTTTAAGTGACCAAATCTTCTACCATAATCATTCATTACTCTTGTTAAAGCAGTTTTAAATCCTGCTAAGTGAGTACCACCTTCAACAGTGTCTATATTATTAGCAAAAGTAAAGATATTTTCATTGAAACCATCATGGTATTGTAAAGAAACCTCTACAGCAATTCCATCTTTAAGACCTTCTACATAAATTGGTTCATCATGTAAAACCTCTTTATTTCTATTTAGATAACTTACAAAAGATTTTATACCACCTTCATAGTGATATACTTCTTCTTTAACTTCATCTTCTCTTTCATCAATAAGAGTTATGTTTATTCCCTTATTTAAGAAAGCTAATTCTCTAAGTCTTTGTGATAAAATTTCAAAATCATATTCAGTTTCTTCGAATATTTCATGGTCAGGCTTAAAGTGAACTTTAGTTCCACTACCTTCAGCTTCTCCTATTTTCTCTAAACCTGTAAGCACAGCCCCTCTTTTATAAGACTGTTTCCAAACATATCCATCTCTTGTTACAATTACTTCGCATAATTCTGAAAGAGCATTAACTACAGATGCACCAACACCATGTAATCCACCAGATACTTTGTATCCGCCGCCTCCGAATTTACCTCCAGCATGTAGAACTGTCATTATAACTTCTACAGTTGGTTTTCCCATCTTTGGATGAATTCCTACTGGCATACCTCTTCCGTCATCAACTACAGTAACTGAATTATCCTTGTGTATGTATACTTTTATATTTTTACAGTATCCAGCTAATGCTTCATCAATACTGTTATCAACAATTTCGTAAACTAAATGATGAAGACCTCTTGAACTAGTACTACCAATGTACATTCCTGGTCTTTTTCTTACAGCTTCTAGTCCCTCTAAGACTTGAATCTGACTTGCATCATAATTTTGATTGTTTTGCTCCAACATATAACTCCTCCTATATAGCAGCAATTTACCTTTTATAGGGTCTTCCGTGAATAATCTCAAACAACTTAGTCGAAATTCCTTCAATCCTCACACTTAATGTAAACATTATTTAAGAGCTATTAATTTAAAGGCTATGGGTTAACCCTTCCCAAAATAAATGTGGCAATCCTATTTTTATAAAATCTTTTAAAAATAAATCTTTAGTAATAACCTCAAATTTATCTTAATTCAAAAATTTAAGGATTATAATTAATATCTGTACGCTTTGTTAATGTAGATGATGAAATAGGTGAAAGATATACCTTACTCATTTTATCTATCTCAGCTATAACAAAAGATTTTGGCTTTTCATCTGTAATTCTTTCAACAAAGCCATCCTCTTCAGCCATTCTTAAGAATTGTATAGTATCTGAACTATACATAGCAGTTTGTATATCGAATATTCCTATAACATCTTTAACTGGAACTACTACATTCTCTCCTAAGTGTAAAAACACAAATACTCCTCCTTTAACATTGAATACGTCCATTTATAACTCTAAATACTTTTGAGTTTTCATCTAAATAACTGGTTAGATCTTCTATTCCCGTACATGTTATTACTGTTTGTATATTTTTTATTGATGTTAAAACATATCTTTTTCTATTAAAGTCTAATTCTGACAATACATCATCTAATAATAACACAGGATATTCACCTGTTATTTCTTTTATTATTTTTAAAGATGCAAATTTTATTGTTAATACACTAGTTCTTTGCTGACCTTGTGAACCATAAATCTTTGCATCTATATTATTTAAATATATATTAAAATCATCTCTATGTGGACCTATAGATGTAGCTCTTTTATCTATATCCTTTTTTCTATTTTGTTCTAATAGTTTTATCATAGAATCTTTAATATTATCTAAATCTTTTACAGTGGAAATATATTTAAATTCAATTTCTTCTTTTCCTGAAGTTATCTCTTTATGAATTTCTTTAGAATATTTGTTTAACTGTTCTATATATTTTAATCTAGTCTTTATAATATTCTCTCCATATTGAGCCAATTGTATATCATATATGTCTAACATTTCCTCATTTATATTTTTATTCTTTAAAACTAAATTTCTTTCATGTAAGACTTTATTATATTGAACTAAATTATGATAATACCTTTTGTTTAATTGGCTAAGTTCCATATCAATAAATCTTCTTCTTATTCCAGGAGATTCTTTTACTATTTTTAAATCTTCTGGAGAGAACATAACTACGTTAAATGTTCCAATTAATTCTCCAATTTTACTTATCTTTATTGAATTTATGCTAATAGCTTTTTTTCCGTCTTTTAAAATATTCACATCTATGATTTTGTCTAATCTATCCTTATGAACATCTAACCTTATAAAAGCTCTGTCCTTATTCCACTCTATTAGCTCCTTGTCTCTATTAGTTCTGTGTGACTTAGCAAATCCACAATAATATATAGCTTCTATTACATTGGTTTTACCTTGTGCATTATCACCTATAAAGACATTTACATTAGGACAAAGCTTAATTGATAAATTTTCATAATTTCTATAATTAATTAATTGCAAACTTTTTATATACATAAAAACACCTATATTTAATTATACCATATTCTTATGTTCTTTAGGCTATGTATCTTTAAATTAACTTATAAATTTCCCCATTGAACTCTACAGTATCATCAACTCTTAATTTTTTTCCTCTTTGAGTACATACTTCACCATTTACTAAAACTTCTCCGTCCATTATGAACATTTTAGCTTCTGATCCTAAGCTAACTGCTCCACACCATTTTAAAAATGAATCTAACTTTATAAACTCTGTATTAATTTTTACTTCTTGCATAATTATACACACAATGTATATTTAAAAATTACATTGTTTCTCCTTTCAAAAAAATAAAATAAAAAATAGTCTATGGTGAGTTTAGCAATACTAAACTCACCATAGTTATAAAAATCTAATTTAAATTATCTTGCTATTCTAACAGGTAGAACTAAATATTCACATAAATCATTGTTCTTATTTCTTATAATACATGGAGATATGCTACTTGTCATTCTTAATTCTATTTTGTCCTCTTCCATATTTTTTAAAACATCTAGTAAGTATTTTGAGTTAAATGCAATTTGAATTTCATCTCCTTGCAATTTGATAGTAACCTCTTCTCTAACTTTTCCTAATTGAGAATTAGATGTGATTACTATATTTTCATCAGTTATATCAAACTTAACTAAGTTACTATTTCCTTCCTTAGCCATAAGAGATGCTCTTTCAATACCATTTTGAAGAGTTTGTTTATCAACTTCAATTTGTAACTTATGTTCTTTTGGTAATAAGGCATCATACTTTATGAATTCACCTTCTAGCAATCTAGAAATAACTTTTGTATCTCCCATATTAAATAATATGTGATTTGGAGTAAATGTTATGTTGACTATTTCCTCTGAATCTTCTAATATCTTAGCCACTTCGTTAAGTGTCTTTCCTGGTATAACAGCATTAATTGTATTGTTAGTATCTATATTCTCTGTTCTTATTGCTAATCTATATCCATCTAAAGCTACTAAGTTTAATTTAGAGTCCTTAATTTCGAATAATATACCTTGAAGAATAGGTCTAGTTTCATCTTGAGCTATGGCAAAAGAAGTTCCTTTTATCATATTTTTAAGAATTCCTTGGTTTATTGAGAATATCATATTCTCGTTTATCTTAGGTAAGCTTGGAAAATCTTCTGCATTCATATGTAATAAATCAAATACAGATTTTTGACAAGTTATTCTTATAGCTTCTTCTGATACTGTTTCTATTTTAATTTTATCGTTAGGTAACTTTCTTATTATCTCTCCAAATATTTTAGCATCAACAACTAACTTCCCTGGTTCAGTAACATCAGCTTCAAATTTAGTTTCTATACTAACATCTTTATCTGATCCTATTATAGTTACTATGTTCTCAGAAGCTTCTATGTATAGACCTTCTAAGATAGGCATTGTTGATTTTCCAGTTATAGCTTTTTGAGCTATAGCTATAGATTCTTGTAATTTATTTTTGTCACATGTAAATATCAAAATAAAAACCCTCCTTTTAGGACTTATTCACATAAGTTATACACAGTGTGAATTTTTGCATAATAGATATATTAATAGATAATAAATATAATAATAATAGTAATAGTACCTGTGGATTTGTGGATAAAACCTGGACACCTTTGTATAGCAAGGCTTACAGAGATTTTTTGCTTGTGGATAACCTGTAGATTACTGTGAACAATTATCCACAATAAAATAACAGGCAAAAAATAATAAACATAATAATTCACAGGTTATCCACAGATAATATACAGTTATTATGTACTTTGTTAATTACTTTTGAGTAAGCTTTTTAGTAATGTCATTAATCATGCTTTGTAGACCTTCATCAGTCTTTAAATTTTCAGAAATTTTTTCATAAGCATGAATTACTGTAGTATGATCTCTTCCACCAAATTCTTCACCTATTTTAGGTAAAGACATATCTGTAAGTTTTCTACTTAAATACATAGCAATTTGACGAGGATAAGCTATATTTCTAGTTCTTCTTTGAGATTTTAAATCCTCTATTCTTAAATTATAATAATTTGCTACGGATTCTTGAATAGTTTTTACTGTAACTGGAGCACTTTCTTTATTAGATATTATATCTTTAAGTGCTTCTGAAGCTAAATCAACGCTTACATCCCTATTAGTTAGAGAGGAATAAGCTATTATTCTTATAAGTGCGCCTTCTAATTCTCTTATATTTGATTTAATTTTAGTAGCTATATATACCATAACTTCATTTGGTACATTTAAGCCTTCAACATCAGCTTTTTTCTTTAGTATTGCCATTCTAGTTTCGAAATCAGGTGGTTGAATATCTGCTATTAAACCCCATTCAAATCTAGATCTTAACCTGTCTTCTAATGTAGGAATTTCCTTAGGCGGTCTATCTGATGATAGTATAATTTGTTTATTCTCTTCATGTAGAGCATTAAAGGTATGGAAGAACTCTTCTTGAGTACGTTCTTTACCTGCTATGAATTGAATATCATCTATTAATAAAACATCGACTTTTCTATATTTGTTTCTAAACTCTTCATTCTTATCATCTTTAATAGCATTAATAAGTTCATTAGTGAATTTTTCAGATGATACATAAACTACTTTTGCTTTAGGATTTTCTTGAAGAATATAATGTCCTATTGCATGCATTAAGTGAGTTTTTCCAAGTCCTACTCCTCCATAGATAAATAATGGGTTATAAGCTTTTGCTGGTGATTCTGCAACGGCTAAAGATGCTGCATGAGCAAAGCGGTTACTATTACCTATTACAAAGGATTGGAAAGTATATTTAGGATTTAATGTAGCTGACATTTCATCACTTACAACTATAGATCCATCGACATCATTTGTATTCTCTTTCTTCTCTTCTTTCTGCTTTTCCTCATTTTCTTTTTCTTCTTCTAAATCAGACTCAAGATAGAACTCTATTTTAAACTTTCTAGATGTAACTATCTTTAAAGCTTGAATTAATAAGTCTTTATATCTTGTATCTAGAATCCCTTTAGTGAATTCATTAGGAACAGAAAGTTTTAATATATTATCTGAAATTGATATAGGAGTACAGCTTTTAATCCAAGTGTTAAAGCTTATTTCAGAAATTTCTCCTTTTATTATGTTCAATGCTTGTTCCCAGAGATTATTTAGTTGGGCATCCATCTTCTATCCTCCAATCATAAAATGATTTTAACTTTTAGTTATGCACATATAATTAACATATTAGATTATTACTTTACATGTTGTGAATAAAATTATTAACAGGCTGTTGATAATGTGGATAAATTTTATTATAAAAAAATTATCAACAAGAAATATACACAGTTCTTGTTGAAAGTTTAAAATATATAAAACCGTTGAAATAAAAGGATTATAAAGACTATAAATAAAAAATAATAAGAATAATATACAAGTTATCAACAGGATTATTCACAAGTGTGGATAAGTTGTTATATTAGATAAAGTTATTCACAATGCATTAATATGATAACATAAAGGTATAGTTGGATTCAATAAGTTATCCACAAAAATAACAGCTGTTGATAACTTATTTTGTGTAAAACTTATTTAGATTTATAGTTAAGTGAAAATATTAAAATTTAAAGGTACATATTAGGAAAAATATCTTTTGAAATTTGAATTTTTAATATAATAGAAGTTAAGATAATCAATATTTAAATATAATAAGGATAAATTAGGGTGTAAAAAGAGGGAGAGATAATATAAAGGTAAAAAGTTAATAACATATTGTTATTTATATGTGGATAACTTTATAACTAAAGTTATAAAGTTAAGTTTATTTATGATAAATGAGCTAATTCTATCTATATATATGTAATTGTATATCTTTAAGATTTAAATAAACTTTTTATTGAAGTAATTAGTATTAATTAAGTAGATGAGTAATTTAATAAATTGTGGATAAAATAATAGATAGTTTTATTTAGAATACAGTTTATATATTTTTTAGAGTTATTAATGTAGGGATTTAATTTAATGTATAAACAATTATTATTTATATATTTAAAAAAGGAAAATAAGGTAGATGTAACAAATCTTTAAGTGAGTTATTTTCTTGACAGAGGGCGACTTGAAAGATATAATTAAACAGTAAAACCTAAATTAGCGAATAAGTAAAAAAGCTTTTAGCTTTTTACTAGAATAAAATATTGGTTGAAGGGGGTGTATTTAAATGTTCATGACATATCAACCTAAAAAAAGACAAAGAAGCAAAGAGCATGGTTTCAGAAAGAGAATGAAAACTAAATCTGGAAGAAATGTTTTAAAGAGAAGAAGACAAAAAGGTAGAAAAAGATTAACAGCATAAGGGCCGCATTTTGTGGCCTTTTTCTGCACTAAAAAGCAGAAAAAAGGAGAGCAAATTTAAATGTTACTAAGTTTAAGAAAGAACAATGAGTTTAGAACAGTTTATAGAAGAGGAAAGTCTTATGCTAATGACCTGCTAGTTCTTTATGTTTATCCTAACAGAAAAAATGTTACAAAGGATGGAGAACGTTTCAATAAGGTAGGAGTTTCAGTTAGCAAGAAGGTTGGAAAAAGTGTAGTTAGAAGTAGAGTTAAAAGACTTATACTTGAAAATTACAGACTTAATTCTAGTGAACTTAAAGAAGGCTATGACTTTGTGTTTATTGCTAGAGTTGCTATAAACGGTAAGGATTTTAAGCAAGTAGGGAAAGCCATGAATAATTTAATAAAAAAGGCAGGTCTACGTGATAATGAAAAAATTGTTCATAGTAATGATTAAATTCTATAGAAAATATATTTCACCTTTAAAGAGGCCTTGTTGCAGATTTTATCCAACTTGTTCTCAATATGCACTAGAAGCAATACAAAAGTATGGTGCTTTTAAAGGGGGATTTATGAGTATAGGAAGAATATTAAGGTGTAATCCATTCTGTAAGGGTGGATATGATCCTGTAAAATAAATATATACGGTTTAAATATAGGAGGGTAATGTATTGCAGTCAATTTTAAAGCCGATAACTAATTTATTCACAATGATATTTCAAGCTATCCACGGCTTTGTTGCCTCACTAGATATTTTTGGTGTAGGTGCTGGATACGTAATAACTATTTTCTTATTAACTTTATTAGTAAGATTAATATTATTACCGCTAAATATAAAGCAAACTAGATCTCAACAAAAGATGCAAGAAATACAGCCAGAAATAGCTAAACTTCAGAAGAAATATAAAAATAATCCTGAAAAAGCTCAACAAGAAATGATGAAGCTTTATAAGGAGAATAATGTAAACCCAATGAGTGGTTGTTTACCTTTATTAATCCAAATGCCAATATTATTTGCATTATACTATGTATTTACTGGATTAACTGAGTTACAAGGTGTATCATTCTTATGGTTAGGAGATTTATGGGCTCCAGATAGAACATTCATATTACCAATTTTATCAGCTGCAACAACATATTTATCATCTTTATTAATGACAAAGTTTACTCAGTCACAAGCTGGGGGAGCACCTGGTGGAATGAATATGAATACTATGAATATAGTAATGGCTGGTATGATGGGTGTAATGTCAATACAATTCCCATCAATGCTTGTATTATACTGGGTAATAGGTAACCTAATTCAAATGGTTCAAACATACTTCATAGTTGTTTTACCTAGCAAAAAGAGAGCTAAGGAAAAAGAACAATATAAAGATATTAAGTAATAATAATTTATTTTGCTTTTCTAAGGTGGTGAAACAAGGGTATGAATACAATTGAGATTACTGGAAAGACTGTTGAAGAAGCTTTAAAAAGCGCATTGGAACAGTTGAACACTACAGAAGATAAAGTAGAGGTTACTGTTATAGAAGAAGGAAGTAAAGGCTTCTTTAATCTAATTGGTGCAAAGCCTGCTAAAATTTCAGTTAAGATGAAAAGAGATAGAATCTTAGAGGCTAAAAAGTTTTTAAGGGATATTCTTGATAACATGAATATAGAAGCTGAAATTAATATTGAAGAAAGTAAAGACCTAGTAAATATAAATCTTACTGGACCTAAGATGGGAGCCATCATAGGATACAGGGGGGAAACTTTAGACTCACTTCAATATTTAACTAGTTTAGTTGTTAATAAGGCTAAGGAAGACAAGTACAAAAGAGTGGTTTTAGACACTGAGAATTATAGACAGAAAAGAGAAGAAACTCTTAAAAGATTAGCTAATAAAATAGCTTATAAGGTGAGAAAGTCAGGTAAGATATTAAAACTTGAACCTATGAATCCTTATGAAAGAAGAGTTATTCATTCAGAGTTACAGAATAATGATTTTGTTAGAACTTTTAGTGAAGGTGAAGAACCTTACAGAAGAGTTGTAGTAGAATTAAAGAAATAAAAAGGAAAGCTTAAAGCTTTCCTTTTTTTATCCACAATAAACTGTAGATAAATTGTGGATAACTTGTTAGTAATTATAGAAAAGTAGTCATACCAAAGGCTACAATTGTTGATAAATTTAAAAAATAAGGTGAAAATATTATATTTTCACCTTATTTTTTTATCAAGTATATGATTTAATTAATTGGATAGTATTTTTAAGTAAGTAATCTATTAAACAATTTAGTAAAATCATATTTTTTTGCCATAAATAATATGATTTAAAATTTTGACTTATTCTATTTTGTTGGGTAAAATCAATATTAGTTCAAATTTGAGAATATCATTATAAAGGAGGAGCTTATGAAAGAATTCGATACTATTGCTGCTATAGCTACAGCATTAGGAGAAGGTGGAATAGCTATAATTAGAGTATCAGGAAATAAAGCTCTTGAGATTGTAAATAAAATATTCAGAGGAATAAACGGAAAAGATTTATTAGATATAAAACCATATACTATGAGATATGGTCATATGATAGATGAAAATAATGAGATTATAGATGAAGTTATAGTTAGTTTTATGAAAGGTCCTAGAAGTTTTACAGCTGAGGATACAGTAGAAATAAACTGTCATGGTGGTATTGTAGCTACTAATAAAGTTCTACAAAATGTAATAAAAGCTGGTGCAAGACTTGCTGAGCCAGGTGAATTTACAAAAAGAGCTTTTTTAAATGGAAGAATAGATTTAAGCCAAGCAGAAGCAGTTATGGATATAATAACTGCTAAGACTGAACTTTCAATGAAATCAGCTATGACTCAAAGTCAAGGAAGACTTTCTACTGAGATAAACAATCTTAGAAAAGAGGCTTTAGATATATTAGCTCTAATTGAATATGCTGTTGACTTTACAGAGGATGACGAAGAACCAGATGAAACTATACCAGTTAAGGTAAAAGAGGATGTTATAACTCTTAGAGGTAAGGTAAATAATTTAATTGATACTGCTGATGAAGGTAAACTTATTAGAGATGGTTTAAGCATGGTTATAGTAGGAAAACCTAACGTAGGAAAATCATCACTTTTAAATGCTCTATTAAATGAAAAGAGAGCTATTGTAACTGACATAGCAGGAACAACAAGGGACGTAATAGAAGAATATATAAATTTAGATGGAATACCTGTTAGACTAGTAGATACAGCGGGAATCAGAGAAACTGAAGATGTTGTAGAGAAAATAGGTGTAGAAAAATCTAAAGAAAAAATCAATGAAGCTGATTTAGTTATACTAATGTTAGATATAAGTAGAGAACTAGATGAGGAAGACAAGGAAATCATTGATTACATTAAAGATAGAAAATACATAGTACTTTTAAATAAGGTTGATTTAGATAGAAAGTTATCCTCAGAAATTGTGGATAACTTAGAAAATAAAATAGAACTATCTGCAAAAACTGGTTTTGGTATAGATGATTTAAAATCAAAGATAAAAGATTTATTCTTTAATGGATCAATTGATGCTGAAAGTGTAATGGTAACTAATACTAGACATAAAGAGGCTTTATATAGAGCTTCTGAAAACTTAGATGGTGCATTAAATGGACTTAATAATAATGAGTTTTTAGATTTAGTATCAATTTATGTTACATCTGCTTTAAGAGCCTTAGGGGAAATCACTGGAGCAGAGTTAGAGGAAGACTTAGTAAACAAAATATTTGCAGAATTTTGTTGTGGAAAATAGGAGAATGATGAAATATGAGATATAATGCAGGAAGTTATGATATAGTTGTTATAGGTGCTGGTCATGCAGGTTGTGAGGCAGGATTAGCGGCAGCTAGAATGGGATGTAAAACTTTAGTTTGTACATTAACATTAGATTCCGTTGCTATGATGCCATGTAACCCTAATATAGGTGGAACTGCTAAGGGACACCTAGTTAGAGAAATAGATGCTTTAGGTGGAGAAATGGGCGTAAATATAGACCATACATTTATCCAATCTAAAATGTTAAATACATCAAAAGGACCTGCTGTACACTCTCTAAGAGCACAAGCTGATAAAAAGAAATACCAAGAAAGAATGAAAAAGGTTTTAGAAACACAAGAAAATCTTCATTTAAGACAATTAGAAGTAGTTTCTGTAGAAGTTGAAGATGGAAAAGTTAAAGGTGTTCTAACTAAAAATGGTGCATTTTTTGAGTGTAAAGCTGTTATAATGACAAGTGGAACATACTTACAAAGTAGAATAATAATTGGAGATGTTAGTTATAGTCAAGGTCCAAATGGACTTAGCAATGCTAATGAACTTTCAAAATCATTAATAGATTTAGGAATTGACCTTAGAAGATTTAAAACTGGTACTCCAGCTAGAATCAATAAGAGAAGTGTTGATTTCTCAAAAATGATAGAACAACCAGGAGATGAGGAAATAATACCATTCTCATTTATAAGTGGAAATATAGATAGAGACCAAGTTTCATGTTGGTTAACATATACTAACGAGGAAACTCATAAGGTAATTCAAGAAAATATACATAGATCACCAATGTATAATGGAAGCATAAAAGGTGTTGGGCCAAGATATTGTCCATCAATAGAAGACAAGGTAATGAGATTCCAAGATAAAGATAGACATCAAATCTTTATAGAACCAGAAGGTGATGATACAGAAGAAATGTATGTTGGAGGAATGTCATCATCTCTTCCAGAAGATGTTCAAGTTCAAATGATAAAAACAGTTCCAGGTCTTGAAAATGCTGAGATTATGAGAACTGCATATGCAATAGAATATGATTGTATAGATCCAACACAATTAAAGGCTTCATTAGAATTTAAAAATATTGATGGATTCTTTAGTGCTGGACAAATTAATGGTAGCTCAGGATATGAAGAAGCTGGGGCTCAAGGAATAGTAGCTGGTATAAATGCAGCATTAAAAGTTCAAGGAAAAGATCCTATGATACTTACAAGATCAGATGGATATGTAGGAGTTTTAATTGATGATTTAATTACTAAAGGTACTAATGAGCCTTATAGAATGATGACATCAAGAGCTGAATATAGATTATTATTAAGACAAGATAATGCTGATTTCAGATTAACTGAAATTGGACACAATGTTGGATTAGTTACAGAAGAAAGATGGAATAAGTTTCAGGAAAGAAAGCAAAACTTAGAACGTGAGCTTGAGAGACTTAAGGAACTTCAAATAACTAATAAAACAGAAAATAATGAGAAAATAGTTGAATTAGGTTCAACAGAGCTTAAAAAGCCAATAAGAATGTATGAACTTATAAAAAGACCAGAGTTAGACTACTTCTCATTAGCATGTTTAGATCCTGAAAGACCTGATTTACCAAAGGATATTGGGGATCAAATAAACATAATTGCTAGATACGAAGGATACATTCAAACTCAATTAGAACAAGTAGCTCAATTTAAAAAGTTTGAGAAAAAAGTTCTTCCAGAGGATTTAGATTACAATGACGTAAATAGTTTAAGAATAGAAGCTATACAAAAGCTAAATAAAATTAGACCTTTAAATATAGGTCAAGCTTCAAGAATATCAGGGGTATCCCCAGCAGATATATCAGTTCTGTTAATATTCTTAGAGCATTATAGAAAAACTGGAAAAAATACTGATAACTAAAAGTTATTCAGAAGTTTTCAACAGTACCTGTGGATAAGTCTTGTGTAAAACTTAAAAAAGGTGCTGTTTTACCCCTTTTAAAAAGTTATCCACATGTGGATAACTTTAGTTTTTTAGTAGAAAATAAAATTATTAAAATAAATTATTTATACTCTTAAAGTTTTGGAGGATTAAGAATGCAATATTTTGATTTAATGAAAAAAGCTTGCGATAGTGTGGGTATGGAATTTAATGAAGACAAATATCAAAAATTTATGCTTTACAAAGATTTATTAAAGGAATGGAATGAAAAAATAAATTTAACTGCAATAACAGAGGATGAAGAGATAGTAAAGAAGCATTTTATAGATTGTATAAAAGCTTTTAAAGCAGATGAGTTTAAAAAAGCTAAGACAGTAATAGATATTGGAACTGGTGCAGGGTTCCCTGGGTTACCTATAGCTATTATGAGAGGAGATGTAGAGGTTACTCTATTAGACTCATTAAATAAGAGAATAAATTTTTTAAATGAAGTTGTAAATAAACTAGGATTAAAAAATGTTGAAACTATACATTCTAGAGCAGAAGATGGTGCAAGAAAAAAAGAGTTAAGAGAAAGTTTTGATATTGCTACATCAAGAGCTGTTGCTAATATGTGTGTTCTAAGTGAATTTTGTATTCCATATGTAAAGGTAAATGGGAATTTTATAGCTTTAAAAGGCCCAAATATAACTGAAGAGTTAAATGATTCAAAGAATGCTATTGGTACTTTAGGTGGTAAGCTTAAAGGTATAACTGAGGTTGAAATTGAGGGAACAGACTTAAATCATAACTTAGTAATAGTAGATAAAATAAAAAGTACGCCAAAGACTTTTCCTAGAAAAGCAGGTAATGTAACTAAGAAACCATTAAAATAAATATAATTTTTAAAATACTTTTTAGTTTAAGAAAATATTATAATTGAAAGTTATAAAAGCTTTTAAAAAATAATAAATATATTGACCATAAAAATAGGAATGTTTCACGTGAAACATTCCTATTTTTTCATTTTTTAATCAGAAATAACCAATATCATCTTTTATTATGTAATGTAAAAATATATAATAAAATAGATGTGTTAGAAGGGAGGTGGATGTTCAAGAATAAGATATTCTTGGATGAGTTTAATGAAAACAATTTGTGTTTTTAATCAAAAAGGTGGCGTTGGAAAAACAACAACAAATATAAATATATGTTCTTACTTGGCAATGCAGGGATTTAAGGTTTTAGCTATAGATATAGATCCTCAAGGGAATACTACAAGTGGATTAGGTATAGATAAGAGAAAATTAGACAAGTCTATATATGATTTATTAACTGCTGGTGAAGAGATAGAAACAATAATAATGAAAAGTGAATTAGTTGAAAATCTTTATGTAGTACCAGCAACAATGGAATTAGCAGGTGCTGAGGTAGAAATAATAGATAGAAAAGATAGAGAATATATACTTAAAAATGAAATAAATAAAATTAGAGATAAATTCGATTATATATTTATTGACTGTCCTCCATCTTTAGGAGTTCTAACTATTAATGCTTTAGTTGCATCTCATAGTGTTTTAATACCTATACAAGCAGAATATTATGCTTTAGAAGGGGTAGGACAATTAATAAATACAATAAATTTAGTTAAAAAATCTTTAAATAAGGATCTTGATATTGAAGGTGTAGTAATGACTATGTATGATTCAAGAACTAATTTAAGTACAGAGGTTTATAAAGAAGTAAAAGAGTACTTTAAGGATAGATTATATGAAACTACTATTCCTAGAAATGTTAGACTAGCTGAAGCTCCGAGTTTTGGATTGCCAATATGTTTATATGATGAAAGATGTAGGGGAGCTAAATCTTATGAAAAACTAACTGAGGAATTCCTAAAAAGACAGGGAGTGAATATATAGATGGCTAAAAAATTTGGTTTAGGAAAAGGATTAGGAGCCTTAATACCAGAAGATAATATTAAGGAAGAAAAAAAAGAAAAAGGTGGAATAATAAACATTGAGCTTAAAGATATAAAAGCTAATAAAAAACAACCTAGGAAGTTTTTTGACAATAATAAATTAAATGAATTAGCTGAGTCTGTAAAGGAACATGGTATAATTCAACCTTTAATATTAAAGAAAGAAGAAAATGGATATTCAATAATTGCAGGTGAAAGAAGATATAGAGCTGCTAAAATAGCAGAATTAACAGAGGTTCCTGCTTTAATAATGGATATTTCAGATGAAAAACTTCTACAAGTATCTTTAATAGAAAATATTCAAAGAGAAGATTTAAATCCTATAGAAGAAGGATTAGCATATGAAAGACTATTAAAAGAATTTGCTTTAACTCAAGAAGAGCTTTCAAAAACAATGGGAAAATCAAGAACTACAATAACAAATACAATGAGATTATTAAAGTTAGATGATAGAGTTAAAGAGTATGTAATGGAAGGAGTTATTTCAGAAGGACATGGAAGAGCTATTCTACCTTTAGAAAATGAGGCACAATATGAAATAGCTCAAAAAATAATTGATAACTCTCTTTCAGTTAGAGAAACTGAAAAATTAGTTAAAAAGATATTAAATGATGCTGTTGAAGAAAAAACATCAGAAAGAAGAAAACCACTTAATCCATATTACAAAGATGTTAGAGATAGACTTCAGGATCACTTTGGAACTAAAGTTAATTTAAATGCTAATAAGAATAAAGGTAAGATAGAAATAGAATACTATTCAGAAGAAGACTTACAGAGAATACTAGACATTATAAATATTTAAAATGTTTCACGTGAAACATTTTAAAAACACGAAGGGATGATAAACTACATGGAGAATGTACTAAATATACTTACACAATATTCAACTTATATAACAATAGGATTAATAGTATTAGTTTTAATACAGTTCATACTATTAATAGTAGCTTTCAGAAGTTTAAGCAAGGTAGAAAATAAATTTAGAAAAATCATGAGAGGGGTTAATAATAAGAATTTAGAAGAACTTATTAACTCTTACTTAGATAAAGTTGAAGAAGTTAAAAAAGATTCTGAAGAAACATTAGAAACTAATAAAATATTAAAAGCTCAAGTTGAAAAATGTACTCAAAAGGTATCTGTTATAAGATATAAAGCTTTCGAAGATGTTGGAAGTGATTTAAGTTTTTCAGTTGCTTTATTAGATGGAGAAAATAATGGAGTTATTTTAACTGGAATATATGGTAGAGATTATAGTACAACATATGCAAAGCCAATAGATAAAGGAATATCTAGATATGATTTATCAGAAGAAGAATTACATGTTCTAAATGCTGCAATGAATAAATAGGTTTAAGAAGAAATATAGGTTATATTAAAACAACGATTTTTAGTTGATTTTAATATAACCTATTTTTGTGTTAAACAAAATGTTTCACGTGAAACATTTCAATAAATAGGGGGAGTATATAAAAAACTATATGAGTATTTATGGCGAATTTTATAAAATATTTTCTAAAGTTGAATCTAATATATTCTTTTTAAATCCTACGGATTTTAATATGCAATGGTGAATTCCATTAGATATAGCATTTGCAAGTAACATTACAGTATATAATCTAGTATTTTGTAAAACCATAAATTCTAAGGAACCAGAAATATTTACTATTCCAAGTATGCTTAAGTCTCCTACTTCAGGCAAATCCTTATTTAATGCTATTCCAGGTTTAAGAGGTCTCTTTTCAATAAGTACGTGTCCTACATTATCAACAGCTCCTAAACAAGCATCAATGGCTATAATAAAAGGTTTTTTATGTTTTGATTTAATTATTTTTACTGTCTCTTTTAAGTTTCCAGCATGGACAGTTTCTTCTAATGTTCCATATATGAAAATATTATTTTTACTTAAAAATTTAATCTTCTCACCAATTAATGGGCCAAGAGCATCTCCTGTGGAGCGATCAGATCCAATGCATATAAAAACAATTGGTCTATTTTCTTTTATAACTGGAGAAAGTTCTCTGCAAAGATAATCTCTAATTTTAAAAGAAGCTTTAGGATCTAAAGAATTTATATAAAAACTTGTACACATTATACCAACCTCCTTACTTGAAATTATTACCAAAAACAAAAAGTCTATACTATATAATATTAACTTTTTTAAATATATTGAAAAAAATAATTAGAAAGATGCAAAATACTATTCCTAAAAGTCCATTTAATTCTAATCCTATAAAAATACAAATTAATATTAATAAAGGGTGTATTCCTAAAGTGGATGACATTAATTTAGGTTCTAAAAATTGGCGTAATAAAAAAATAAATATATACAATATAAATAATGAAATAGCTGAAAAAATATTTCCTGAGTTATATGAAATAAAAATAAGAGGAAAATAAATTAAGGGCATACCTAATACAGGGAGTAAGTCTAATAAGGCAGCAAGTACACTAAGTAATAGAGCATATTTAATATTTAAAAAGGAAAATCCTAAAAAGGTTAATACAAAAGAAATAAAAATTAAAAATAAATAAGAGAAACAGTATGTCAAAAACATTTTTTTTATTTCATATAAAATGGTTAAAATTCTATTGCTGTAATTAGAGTTAAGATAATTAGACAAAGTCTTACTAAAGTTAATAGTGTTTAATTCCTTTGATAAAAAATAAGTTGATAGTACAGTAAAAATAAGAAGCATAAAGGTATAAGGTAAATAACTTATTAATAAAAAAACTTTTTGAATTAATTCAGTTCCAAAAGAAAGAATAAGCACAGTGATTTCTTTAAATGAAGATATTAAAGTATTTTTTATTAAGTTTAAAACTGCATTATCAATAAAGTTTACTTCAATCCAATTTTGTAGTGATATAAAATAATTTTGAAATTCCTTAGAGTTAGTATTTATTATTTTTTGAATATAGTTTGTTAAGGATGAAGATTCATAAGCTAAAGATGTAATAAATAATGTAAATAAAATTATTATTATTAAGAAAAAAATAAATGTACTTATAAAGGAAGCAAGTCCAACATTTAATTTGAATTTTTTTATTAAAAATTGAGTGGGTGTCTTTAGTAGCAATGAAAACATGAATGCTAGTAGAAAGGGCAAAGTATATTTTAATGTATTAAAAAACGTAAAAAATATAAGTGTGTATAAAATAAAAAACACACTTATTTTTTCACTTTTGATTATTAAATTTTTCATAGGTCAGAAGTCTACCTCCTTGAAATTAATTCTTTTATAACCTCAACAAATCTATAGACTTCTTCTATTGTATTAAAGTACCCTAAACTTATTCTTATGCTTCCAGCTGGATATGAACCAACTGTTTTGTGAGCAAGCGGAGTACAATGAATTCCAGTCCTACATGTTATGTTAAATTCACTATCTAACAAGAATCCTGTAAATTCAGGATCCATACCTTCTATATTGAAAGATATTGTTGAAGTTTTCTTTTTGGCATCCATAGGACCATAAATCTTAACTTCTGGAATTTCAGATAATAAATCCATAGCTTTTTGGCATAATATTTCTTCTTTTGCTTTTATATTTCCAATGCCTTCTTTTTCTATGAATTTTATTCCCTCTAGAAGCCCTATTATTCCTGGAGTGTTTAAAGTTCCATATTCAAATTTATCAGGCAATTCTTGAGGATGTTCTATTAGTGAGGAATTACTTCCTGTTCCGCCAGAAAAGATATTTTTACATATAGAATTTAATTTATCATCTATAATAAAACCACCTATTCCTTGAGGCCCTAAAAGAGACTTATGACCTGTAAAGGCTAATGCATTTAAATTAAGTTCAGTCATATCAATTGGAATAACCCCTGCTGTTTGCGCAGAATCTAAAATAAAAAAGATATCATTTTCTTTGCAAAGCTTCCCTATTTCTTTAATTGGTTGAATTGTTCCAACTAGGTTTGATGCATGAGATAAAATTATAAGCTTTGTGTTACTCTTTAATTTCTCTTTTATTTTTTCAACTGATACTAAACCTTCATTATTACATTGAACTATATCTAGTTCTACATTAGGAAGCTCCTCGCTAATTTTTACTAAAGGTCTTAAGACAGAATTATGTTCCATAGATGTAGTAATTATATGCCAATCAGATTTAATTATTCCTAAAAGTAACATATTTAATGATGTTGTAATATTATTTGTGAAAATAACATTTTCACTTTTAGGAAAATTAAAGAATTTAGCTATTTCATATCTACATTCATAGACAGCTCTACTACTTTGCAGAGCTGTAGATGAGGATCCTCTATTAGCACTTCCGCCTTCAAAACTCATATAATCAAACATAGCTTTTATTACAGAGTCAGGTTTAGGGAAAGTAGTTGCTGCATTATCAAAATATATTTTATTCATAAGCAAAAACCTCACATGAAAATTTTAAATATTCCGTATATAGTAAATCCTAATCCAAGTAAAATCATAAAATATTTTACACTTTTATCAGCCTTACCAGTAAGTTCTTTTTTTACTAGACTTCCACCTTTGGCAGCCATAAAATTTAATAATATAAACCAAGCTAAAGTTGTTATAAACATAGCACTTATGGCTACTAAAAAGAAATGTCTACCTGAAAGTTTCCATATACTCATTATTCCAGCACTTACAGCCATCCATACTGATAAAGTCATAGGGTTTACAAAGGTTATTAAAAAACCATTTATAAAACCATTACCAGTTTTATGACTATCTATAGTTTCAACACATTTTTCGTCTAAACTTTTTTGAGAAGATTTAAATATTAAATTAACTATTATAAGAACTAATCCTGAAATAATCCAAAAGGCACATTCTACATACCTATTTAAATTTAATAATTGGGCTACTCCGAAGTTTATTAATAATATGTACAAATAGTCAGCAGCTATTGCGCCTAATGAAACTTCAAAGCCTTTTTTAAATCCTTTATCTAGAGATTGTGTTGCAGCTTCTATTGCAGCTGGACCTAATGGTATAGAAACTAATAGGCCTGTTACAATTCCAGATAAAATAGCCTTTAAATAGAAAAAAGACATACTCAAACTCCTTTTACAGTTGTTTTTATAAATTTACATAATTATATTATAGTTCAAAATAGAAAAGCTTTCACCCTTATTTTGAAAGTGTTAACTTTTATGATATATACTTATAATATATACTAATAAAACGATATACTTTTTAGGAGGAAAAATAGTATGAAAGACTTTATCATGGTTTTTAATAATACACACGAGGCTATGGAAGGAGAAAGAATACTTAAAGAAAATGGAATATCATTTATAATAATGCCAACTCCAACTTACATAACAAAAAGTTGTGGAATAAGTTCAGCCTTTAATAAAGATCAATTAGAAAAGATAGAAACTTTAGAAATTAAATTTAAAAATATATATTCAATAACCAATAAAGGATTTGAAATATATAAATAATTATTTATTTCAAAATCATAAGGGGTGGTTTAATGTTATTAGATAGTTTGCTTGGAATTAATTTTGAATTTGATCACATTAAGCTTGGGAAAATAAAGATATCTTTATCTACTATTGATTTTCTATTAAAAAAATTTATAACAATATGTGTCATAGTTATTTTTATGATTTTGGTAATTAAAATAGGAAGCAAATTAATAGATAAAGCTGTACAAAAACAAATAGATACAAACTTTAAGTTCTCCTTAGACACAAGAAAGGCAAATACATTGGGAACTTTATTAAAAAGTATTTTGATGTATTCAGTATATTTTATAGGTATAACAACTATATTATCTATTATATTTGGAAATATATCTTGGGCCTTTGCCTCTGTAGGAGGAGTAGCCGTAGGTTTAGGAGCTCAAAGTTTTGTTAAAGATGTAATAAATGGGATATTTATACTTTTTGATAACCAATACAATGTTGGGGATTATGTAACCATAGAAGGTGTAAGTGGAATTGTAGAGGTAATAGGTCTTAGGACAACTGAGCTTAGGGATCAAGATGGTTCTCTTCATATTATTCCAAATGGAATGATAAGAATAGTAACAAATAATTGTAGAGGTGATATGAGAGTTCAGATTGATATTGGAATTTCATATAGCGATGATATAAATAAAGTAATAAACACTATAAACTCAGTTTGTGATACATATAATAAAGAAAATAATGATATAACAGAACCATTAAAGGTTTGGGGAGTTACAGACCTAACAAGTTCTAGTGTTAATCTTAGAATTTGTGGAAAAGTAAAATCAATGAAACTTTGGGAAACAGAAGTAGAGTTAAGAAAGAGAATAAAAATGACTCTTGATAAAAAGAAATATATGAAAGAAATAATTACAGGTTAATTTATATAAATTTTATTTTAGAGGAGGTTATTTAATTTGATAAACAAATTTTATATTGGTGATATAGTTAAAATGAGGAAAGTACATCCTTGTGGAAGTGATGAGTGGGAAGTTATAAGAGTTGGAGCTGATATTAAAATAAAATGTTTAGGATGCTCAAGAATTGTAATGATTCCTAGATCTAAATTCCAAAAGGGAGTAAAAAAGATTATAAAATCAAATGCTCCAGAGGAAGAAATTAATGAATAAAATTTTTAAAAAATAAATTTATAAAAGTTATGTTTACATTAATAAAGAGGGTTGCAATAACCCTCTTTTAATGTTAGAATATTTAATTGTAATCCCTGCTATGCTAGAGCATAGCCGTAGTCCAGAGGGAGGAGGTGTAAATGATGAGAAAATATGAAACTATATTCGTAGCTCACCCATCATTAGACGAGGAAGCTGTTAAAGCTTTAATCGAAAAATTCAAGGGTGTTATAGAAAACGGAAATGGTACAGTTGACAACGTTGATTTCTGGGGTAAGAGAAAATTAGCTTACGAAATCGCTAAAGTTAACGAAGGTTACTATACTTTAATCAACTTCACTGCTAACCCAGAATTACCAAAAGAGTTAGACAGAGTATTCGGAATAACTGACGGAATAATCAGACACATCATCGTTAAAGAAGAGCAATAAGAGGTGGTCGTAAATGAATAAAGTAGTTTTAATTGGTAGACTTACTAAAGATCCAGAGCTTAGATTTGCAGCAGGAAGCGGTACAGCAGTTGCAAGATTTACACTAGCTGTAAATAGACAATTCAAAAAAGATGAAGCTGATTTTATCAGTTGCATAGCTTTTGGAAAAACTGGTGAGACCATAGCTCAATATATTACTAAAGGCAGACAATTGGCTGTTTCAGGAAATATAAGAACTGGAAGTTATGAAGCTCAAGATGGAACTAGAAGATATACTACTGACGTAGTTGTTGAAAGTTTTGACTTTATCGATTCAGGAAATGGCGGAGCAAGAGGAAACTCAGGCTTTGGTTCAGGAAATGATTTCGGTGGTTCTTTCGGTATGCCAGACAATTCATTTAGTGATTCATCATTCAATAGTAATGATGATATGACACCAATTGATGATGGAGACATTCCATTCTAATTCAGATTTTAGGTAAGGAGGGAAATAGTGATGAGTAACGTAAAAAGAGGCGGAAAATTCAGAAGAGCAAGAAAAAAAGTTTGCATATTCTGCGTTGATAAAGCTGAATCAATAGATTACAAAGATGTAGCTAAATTAAAGAAATACATCACAGAAAGAGGTAAAATATTACCAAGAAGAATTTCTGGAACTTGTGCTAAGCATCAAAGACAATTAACAGATGCTATCAAGAGATCAAGAAATATCGCATTATTACCATTCACAACTGAGTAATGGTTGCAAACCCCTGATATTTTCAGGGGTTTTTTTATTATATATTAAATTATTATAATCATTAAAGTTTTTAAATAGTCTTATTAAATGGTTTAAGAAAATTTTATTTGTGTGGTAAGTATATTAAAGTGTATACTTATTAAAACATGTACACTTTAATATAAATGCTACTATAATTTAGAGTTTTCAAGGCTTCTCTGAATTAAGTCTCATTTATTGCATAAGACTAAAAAAATAAATAAAATAAAGGTATATAATAAAGGGTATAATTGGGAGGGAAATATGAAAAAAGATAACTTTAATATCATGGGAGATATAAAGATTATTGAAGAAATAAAGGCTCAAATTATCTGCATATTAGGAGAACTATTTACACTTTTAACAAAAGGAAGTAATGTAGCAAAGGATGCCATAGTAAACTGCATAGCATCTTTAATTATTTTATTATACATTTTAGCAGATAAGTTAGGTCATTCTGCAATAGAAGTAGATGAGACAATTAAAAAAAGTTTAAAAATTGGTATAGTTGAAGAAGATAATTTAGAAAAACAAGGAGGTAACTTAACTAAATTATTTAATCATTTAAAAGAAAGAAGATAATTTATTTGGAGGAACATATGGAAGAAAAGAATAAGAGTAAATCTATAGTTGAAGCTGGAATAATGTCAGCAATAACATTTGTACTTATGATGCTTACTAGCTTACCAGGAATAGGTACAATAATAAGCTTTGCTATTCCAATTCCTATAGCTTTATTGTATTTAAAGTATAATCTTAAAACCTCTATTTGTTCTATTGTTATTAGTGGAATTTTGATTGGATTTTTCATGGGGTCTATATATGGAATTCAATTAGCCATAACAAATGGAATTATAGGTTTGGTTTTAGGAAACTGTGTTAAAAAGAAATTTTCAGGAATAAAATCATTTATATATTTAATTGTAGCAAATACAATTGGTGTATTAATAGAAATAGCATTATTATTTTCAGCTTTTACAGGAATTACATTTAATCAATATATAAATGAATTAGTAAATGTTTTTAGTGAAGCTGCTAAAATCAGTGAACAAATGATGGGAAGTTCACAGGCTAACACTCAAATGATAGAGCTTATGAAGTCTATGGATGCAAGTTTTATAATGAATATGATACCTATGGTATTAGTTATGGTTATAATAATGAGAGCATTTTTAAGTTATACCGTTGGAAAGTACATTATTAATAAATTAGGATTTAAATTAAACAGCTTACCACCTTTTTCAAAGTGGTTTTTTAACCCAATATTAATTGCGGCAGTTGTATTAATAAATCTTTTTGTTATGCTTTTAGTAAGCAATGGAGTAATAAGTAATAAGGGTATGTATATGCTTACACTAAACTTATTATTTGCTATGCTTATAATTCAAGGATTGGCTGTAGTCTCAAATTTATTAAAGTATAGATATAGATTTAGCAATTTTTTAATAGTTTTTATTAGTATATTAATGGTTACTTCAATACCACAATTATTTGGAATATTAGGAATTATTGATGTATTAATTGATATAAGAGGTGTAGATCCAAATAGTTTAGGAAGTTACATTAAGGAGAAACTAAAAAAGAAAGTGCAATAACTAATATTTATATTTAGTAAGGGGCTGTTAAAATGAAATCAATATTGGAAGATTATAATAAATTTTTAGCTTACTTTGCATTTGTAGTTTTAGCATGCTTAGTATTTTGGAAATTAAACTTTAAAATAGTATCTTTAGTAATAGCTTTTGTATATATAATATATTTAATCTATAAAATATCTGACTTTTTAAGAGAAGAAAAGGATGAGGAAGAAAAGATAGATAAATTATATAAAAATGTAGATGAGAAAGTTAAAGACAATATTTTTAATTTGATTTTCCCATTAACTATATTAAATTCTACTGGTGAAATAATATGGTATAACCATAAGTTTAGTAAGCTTATAAATAGTGAAAATTTACTAGAAACGAATTTAGTATCTGTTATAAAAGGTGTTGCTTTAGATAAGATTATTAGAACAGGAAAAGAAAATTCTCAAAATATAAAAATAAAAAGTAATATCTATGAAGTTTATAGTGAGGGTTTAAAATTAGATGAATCAGATAAAAAGTATTTCTTGGTATTTTTTAATGATGTTACTTATTTAAAGAAGGCCACAAAAGAAAGTATAATGCTTTTAGAAGTTGATAATTTTAGTGAAGTTTTAAAAACAATAGATGATGACAAAAAACCGCTACTTATAGCAGAAATAGAAAGAACAATAAATAACTATGGAAATTCACTAAATGCCATGATAAAAAAGTATGATAATAGTAAATATATTTTATCAGTAGATGATGCTATTATTGGCAAGGAAATTTCTAAAAAGTTTGATATACTAGATACTATAAGAGAAATTAACTTAGGAAATGAAATAGAAGTAACCTTAAGTATAGGTGTTGGAAGAGGTGGAGAAACTCCTGCACAAAACCAAGATGATGCCACAAAGGCTAAGGAATTAGCTTTAGGTAGAGGTGGAGATCAAGCAGTTATTAAATCAGGTAAAAATATTGAGTTCTTTGGAGGAAATGCTAAGGAACTTGAAAAAAGAACAAGAGTTAGAGCTAGGGTTGTAGCCCATGTATTAAAAGAACTTGTCTATGAAAGTAGTACTGTTTATATAATGGGACATAAAAATCCTGATATGGATTGTTTTGGTGCTTCATTTGGTTTAGCTTCAGTAGTGAAGAAGTTAGGAAAAAATGTTAATATAGTATTAGAAAAAGATACTAATGCTATAGAATTTTTCTTAGATAGAGTTAAAGAAAAAGAAGAATATAGTAAACTATTTATATCTACTGAAGAAGCTAAAAAGAATATAGATGACAATACTTTATTAATAATAGTAGATGTTAATAGTGCAAACTATGTATTAGATAGAGAGTTAACAGAACTTATTGAAAGGGTGGTTGTAATAGACCATCACAGAAGAAGTCCTGAGGATATAAAAGGAGCACTATTAAATTATATTGAGGTATATGCTTCATCTACATCAGAACTTGTTACTGAAATGGTTCAGTATATGTTAGATAAACCTAAATTAAATAGAATTGAAGCAGAAGGTCTTTTAGCTGGAATTTATATAGACACTAAGAATTTTTCTTTTAAAACCGGTGTAAGAACCTTTGAAGCAGCTTCATTTTTAAGAAGATTAGGTGCAGACACAGTAGAGATTAAAAAAATATTTAGTAATAACTTAGAAAATTATATAGCAAAAGCAGAAATAATAAAATCTGCAAAGGTAGAAAATAAAATAGCAATAGCAGTTTGCCCAGAAAATATTACTGATACTGTTGTGGCAGCTCAGGCTGCTGATGAACTTTTAAATATTACTGGAATACAAGCTTCATTTGTATTAATAAAATTAGGTGAAGATGTTGCTATAAGTGCAAGATCTTTAGGGGATATTAATGTTCAAGTGATTCTTGAAGAACTTGGTGGCGGAGGTCATATGACTATGGCTGGCGCTAAGATTAAGGATGCCACTATTGACGAGGCTATAGAAAAAATAAAAGAAGCTATTGCAAAAAACTCAAGGGAAGGTGAATAAAATGAAAGTAATATTACTTCAAGACGTTAAAAAATTAGGTAAAAAAGGCGATGTTATAAATGCATCAGATGGATATGCTAGAAACTTTTTATTTCCAAAGAAATTAGCTCAAGAAGCTACTGATAATAATCTTCATATATTAAATAATAAAAAAGAGAACGAAAGAAGACAAAAGTTAGCTGAATTAGAAGCTGCTCAAGCTTTAGCTGCTGATTTAAAAGATAAAGTAATAAAAATAGATGGTAAGGCTGGAGATAATGGAAAATTATTTGGAGCTATAACTAGCAAAGATGTAGCAGGACTTATCAAAAAACAATTTAATGTAGAAGTTGATAAAAAGAAAATTGTTATGGATACAATAAAAATTGCAGGAACTTATAACATAGAAGTTAAACTATATCCAGAAGTTTCAACAAAAATGAAGGTTATGGTTGTTCCTGTTCAATAAGAGGAGGATTCTATTTTGAAATCAATTAAAGAATTAGAGGTTCTACAAGATGTTATGAATAGTGAACTTGGAGTAGAATCTCAAGTTGAAGCACTAAAAGATATAATAAATAATATATTAGACGAAGGTGCATTTAGAGCGAGAGTTATAAGATTTAAAGTACAAAATTATATAAATTCAACTGATCCTTATGAAAGACTTTATGGATTAAGTAAAATTGTTTCTGAAGGAAAGGGTTTAAGTGAAGTTCCAACTGAAGAAACTATAAATGAAGCTTTAGAAGATGTTTGTGCTATGATATCAGATGCTATTGCTAGAAGATATGTTCAAAATAAAATAGAAAAAGAAGTTGAACAATTCTTAATGGAAAAGCAAGAAAAGTATGTTGATGAACTTAGAGTAAACATAATGAAAAAGAAAAAAGGTCCAGAGAATGCTAAGACAGAGAAAAAGCTTGAAGAACTTGAAGAACTAGATGAAAGAGTTCCAAATAAGAATATAATGTCTTTATTAAGACCTGATTCATTTGATGAGGTAGTTGGTCAAGAGAGAGCTGTTAAGTCACTTCTTTCAAAACTAGCTTCACCATATCCTCAACATATAATACTTTATGGACCTCCAGGGGTTGGTAAAACAACAGCTGCTAGAATTGCTTTAGAAACAGCTAAGAAATTAAAATCAACTCCATTTGATGATAGATCAAAATTCATAGAGGTTAATGGTACAACTTTAAGATGGGATCCAAGAGAAATCACAAACCCACTTTTAGGTTCAGTACATGATCCAATATATCAAGGTAGCAAAAGAGACTTAGCTGAAATAGGAGTTCCAGAACCAAAACCAGGTTTAGTTACTGAAGCTCATGGTGGTATATTATTCATAGATGAAATTGGAGAATTAGATGAAATACTTCAAAATAAACTTTTAAAAGTTTTAGAAGATAAGAGAGTTGAATTCTCATCATCTTACTATGATCCAGATGATGAAAATACACCTAAATATATAAAATATCTTTTTGATAAAGGAGCTCCAGCAGACTTTGTTCTAATAGGAGCAACTACTAGAGAGCCAGGAGAAATAAATCCTGCTTTACGTTCAAGATGTACAGAGGTTTATTTTGAACCACTATCATCAAGAGATATTGAAAAGATAGTATTAAATGCAGCTAAGAAGCTTAATGTTAAGCTTGAAGAAGGTTTAGAAAAGAAAATAGCTTCTTACACTATAGAAGGTAGAAGAGCTGTAAATATATTAGCAGATGCTTATGGTCATGCTATTTATGGCTTAGAAGGAGAAGTTCCAGAAGACTTAGAAATAACTTCAAAGGATTTAAATGAAGTTGTAAGCATAGGAAGATTTACTCCTTATGAAATACTAGAAAATTTAGAAGAAAAAGAAGTAGGTCATGTTTATGGACTTGGAGTTTCAGGATTCTTAGGCTCAACAATAGAGATTGAAGCCACTGCTTTTAAGGCTAAGAAAAAGGGTGCTGGAAAAATAAGATTCAATGATACTGCTGGTTCAATGGCTAAGGATTCTGTATTTAATGCTGCATCTGTAATAAAAAGGCTAACTGATAAGGATATAAATGACTATGATATACATGTTAATGTAATTGGTGGAGGAAAGATAGATGGACCATCTGCTGGAGCTGCCATTACCATATGTATAATGAGTGCTTTATTAGAAAAGCCAATAAGACAAGACTTAGCTATAACTGGAGAGATTTCTTTAAGAGGAAAGATTAAACCAGTTGGAGGTATATTTGAAAAAATATACGGGGCTAGAAGAAAGGGAATTAAGTTAGTAACTGTTCCTAAGGATAATGAAAATGAAATCCCTAAAGGATTAGAAGATATAGAAGTTAAAGCTATAAGTTCTATAGAAGAGCTTATGGAAATAGCTTTTAATTAAAAATAAAGAACCTAGATTTATTTCTAGGTTTTTTATTTTGTCTTTTAAATTTACATAGTATAAATAAAACTATAGGTTTTTTACAAGATTTCATGTATTATATATATTGTGATAAAGCATTTTTCTCGTTATTTTTCTATATATATTGATAAATTTTAATGTATTATATATAGTGGAGTAGTATTTTATTAATTAGTTTTTATAATTAATAAATTAATTATGTATTATGTCACTAAATTATATTTTTTTGTATAAAGTAATTTATTTGGGATATATTGGATAATGACTGATGAAATTATAATAGAATATTTAATTATAAAAAGTTTAAGAAAAGTTTATAAGGTTTAAAATATCTTATAAACTTTTAATGATATTAGAAAATTATTTTAAGGGAAAGGAGGAAAATTAGGAATAATGGAAGCACCAGTAATGAAGAGTTTGCCACAAAGTATAGAAGCGGAACAATCTGTTTTAGGGGCAATGATAATAGATAGAACAACCATAGCTCAAGCCGCTGAGGTTTTAAACAAGGATTCATTTTATAGAGATGCTCATAAGGTAATATTTCAAAGTATAATAGAAATGTACCAAAGAGATCAAGCTGTAGACCAATTAACTCTTTTAGAGTATTTAAAATCTACTGATAGACTTGAAAAAGCCGGTGGTATAAGTTATGTAACAGAGATAAGTGCATCTGTACTTAGTACAGTTAACATAAAATCATACATAAAAATAGTTGATGAAAAAGCTATGCTTAGAAGACTTATAAAATCTTCTACAGAAATTATAGAGAATTGTTATAACAATCAAGAAGATGTTGAAAAAGTTATAGATTCAGCAGAGAAGAAAATATTTGATTTATCTGAAAAGAGATCATCAAATGATTTTGAACCTTTAAGTGTTGTTCTTGAAAGAGGTTTTGAGCAAATAGAGGCTATATTCAATAATGAAGGAGAACTTACAGGTGTTGGTTCTGGATTTAAAGATTTGGATGAGATGACCTCTGGATTCCAAAAGGGTGATATGGTGCTTATAGCAGCAAGACCATCTATGGGTAAAACAACCTTTGCTCTTAACATAGCAGAACATGCTGCCTTAAGAGAAGGAAAGAGTGTTGTTATATTCTCTTTGGAAATGTCAAAGGAGCAGCTTGCATATAAGTTATTATGTTCAGAGGCTAATGTAGATATGTTAAGTCTTAGAACTGGTAAATTAACTCCTGAGGATTGGGACAATATAGCTAGAGCATCAGGCCCACTAGCATCAGCTAAGATATACATAGATGATACTGCTGGGGTTTCTGTAATGGAAATGAGATCTAAGTGTAGAAGATTAAAAATGGAATATGGAATAGATCTTATACTTATAGACTACTTACAACTTATGAGTGGAAGTGGTGAAAGTAGACAACAAGAGGTTGCGGAGATTTCAAGAAATATAAAAGCCATAGCTAAGGAAATGGAATGTCCAGTTATAGCCTTATCTCAGCTTTCTCGTGCTCCAGAGCAAAGAGCAGACCATAGACCTATGTTATCTGACCTTAGAGAATCTGGATCAATAGAGCAGGATGCTGACCTTGTTATGTTCTTATATAGAGATGAGTACTATAACAAGGAAACAGAAGATAAAAATGTTGGAGAATGTATAATAGCTAAGCAGAGAAACGGTCCAGTTGGAACAGTTAAGCTTGCATGGCTAGGTCAATACAGTAAATTTGCAGATTATGAAGCTATTCATAAGGATGTTTAATAAATTTAGGGTGTATCAGAATGCTGATATGCCCTTTAATTTTATTATTGGTAGCTACATATTAAAAGGTATATAATAATTAAAGTATTTATAATTAGATACTAAATAGTTAAAATGACTATTAAGAAATTAAGTTAATAAAATAATTACCATCTGTATTAAAAAGGAGAGGATAATATGAATAAAAAAATTGGATTCATAGGCTGCGGTAACATGGGAAGTGCTATGGTTTTAGGAATATTAAAGTCAGGTATTGTGTGCAAAGAAAATATTATTGCATCATGTTCAAGAGAATCAAGTGCAGAAAGAATAAAAAATGAATTAGGAATAAATACAACTCTTGATAACAAAGAAGTTTGTAATAACAGTGACATAATATTTCTTGCGGTAAAGCCATATATGTATGAAAAAGTTATAAAAGAAATAAGAGATTGTGTAGACTTAAATAAGACTATTGTTACTATAGCAGCAGGCATTAATTTAAGTGATGTTGAAAAATGGTTTAAGAAAGAAACAAAAATAGTTAAGACTATGCCAAATACTCCAGCTTTAGTAGGAGAAGCAATGAGCGCTATTTGTCCTAATGAATTAGTAAATGAAGAAGAATTAAAAGAAGTTATGGATATATTTAATGCTTTTGGAAAATCAGAAGTGTTAAGTGAGAAAGATTTCCATGGATTTATAGCACTTTGTGGGTCATCACCAGCTTATGTTTATATGTTTATAGAAGCTATGGCAGATGCTGCTGTTAGAGAGGGAATAAGTAGAGATAAGGCTTATAAATTAGCTGCTCAATCAGTATTAGGATCAGCTAAGATGGTTTTAGAAACTGGAGAGCATCCAGCTAAGTTAAAAGACAATGTTTGCTCACCGGGAGGAACAACTATTGAAGCTGTTTTAGAGTTAGAAGAGACTGGATTTAGAAGCTCTGTAATGAGTGCCATGAAAAAATGTTCAAAAAAATCTAAAAAAATGTAATGTTTTTTATTGACAAAAAATAAAAAAACATATATACTTTAATCATGATAATCATTATCAATTAGAGATTGATTATTATTCATGAACTGGATAAAGACAAACAAACACAAACATAACAAACACAAACAAACATAATAAAACTCCTACAAGAACTCCTAGATTTTCTAGGAGTTTTTTTCGTTTAAAATAATAATTTAATTATAAAATTATTATAAAGATGTATTACTAGATTTTTAGAGTCATATAATAGTACAAACAATATTAAGGAGGATTTAAAATGCCAATAGTACATTTCAGAGTTGACGGAAGACTTATTCATGGACAAGTAGCCTTGGCTTGGTCTAAAATGACAAATCCAAATCATATTATAGTTGCCAATGATATGGTTGCTAGTGATCCAAATCAACAAGCAATACTAAAATTAGCTGCTCCAAAGCAAGTAAGAATATCAATGCAGCCAGTTGATAAGGTTATTGCATACTTAAATAGAGGACTAGCTCCAAATGAGAGAGTTTTTCTATTAGTTAAGGATGTGGTAGATGCTAATAGGATTTATGAGGGTGGATTTAAATATATGGACCTTAATATAGGCAATATGACTCATAAACCAAATGCTAAAAAATTAAGTGAAAAACTATTTGTTACAGAAAAAGAGTTTGAAGCATTAAAAAGTTTGCTAGATAAAAATGTTAATTGCTACTTCCAAATGATTCCGACAGACTCAAAGCAAGATATTAGACCGTTAGTAGAGGCTTTTAAAAGTTAATTATTTTAAGGGGATTATACAATTTAATAATTAGGGGGATATGTTTATGCAAGAAATAGGAATTATACAAATTTTACTACTCTCTGTATGGGCTTTCCTAAGCATTAATGAGATGCTAGGTCCTTATCTAGGTTTATGGCATAGGCCGTTAATAGCTGGTTTTGGAGCAGGTCTTATCTTAGGAGATATTCAAACTGGTCTTTTTGTAGGGGCTACTTTAGAAATGATGTCTCTTGGAGTTCACTCATATGGTGGAGCTGTTGTTCCAGACTATACTACTGGTGCTATTTTAGGGGTTACTTTTGGTTATTTAACTGGAAGTTATGAAAGTGGTATTGCACTAGGAGTTCCAATAGCTTTATTAGGATCATACTTAGATGTATTAGCGAGATTATCTACTGGAATTTGTGCTCATAAAGCTGATTCTCATGCTGCAAATGGAAACTTAAAAGGAATGTGGAGATGGCATTTATTTGGATCAATTCCATGGGGATTATCAAGAGCAATTCCTGTTTTCGTAGGTGCATTCTTTGGTTCAGAGGTTGCTACTGCATTTATAGAAAAGGTTCCTGTATGGTTAACTAATGGATTCGCTGCTGCAGGGCGTGCAATGCCAGCATTAGGGGTTGCAATATTATTAAACTACCTACCAATAACTAAACAATGGTATTTTGCTATTATGGGATTCATATTAGTATGTTTCTTAAATTTACCAATGATCGCAGTTGGTTTAATAGGTCTTATAACTGCTGTTATTTACGTTGAGTTATATCATAAAAATGATGGAGCTAAAGTAAATAATGAGGAAGATTTTGAGCAGATAGGAGGCGAATTCTAATGGAATCTAAAATAACAAAAAAAGATTTATGGCAAGTCTTTTTGAACCATTTATTATTACAAATTTCTTGGTCATATGAAAGAATGCAGGCTTTAGGATTTGCAATTTCTATATCACCAATTTTAAAGAAGGTTTATAAAGATGACCCAGAGGGTATGAAAAATGCTTTAACTAGACATATGGAATTCTTTAATACTTGTCCTAACTACGGTGCAACCGTTATCTTGGGTATAGTTGCTGCTTTAGAAGAACAAAAAGCTGATCCAGAGCTTATAAGAGGTATTAAAACTGGTATGATGGGGCCTTTAGCAGGTATCGGAGATAGTATGATGTTTGCAATCTTAGGACCATTACTAATATCTATACCAGCATCTATGGCTTTAACTGAAGATTTTACTGGTGCCTTAGTAGCTCTTATAATTACACAAATCATATTCATAAGCTGGAACTTATTTGTTAAGTGGAAACTTATAACTTTAGGTTATCAAAAGGGTGCAGATTTAGCTACAAGCTCAGCTGGAATGATGGATAAGGTTACTTTTGGAGCTGGAATCGTAGGATTAATAGTTGTCGGAGGTATGATTGGTTCAATAATCAATATTACAACTCCAATCCAAGCTAACTTTGGAGGATATGAATTTGTTCTTCAAACAACTTTAGATAGTTTATTCCCTAAACTACTTCCTGTTTTAGCTGTTTTAGGAGTATTCCACTTATTAAGAAATAAAAAGTGGAGCCCAGTCAAAATTGTTATATGTATGTTCATATTATTCACAACTTTAGGTGCTTTAGGAATAGTTGCATAATTTAAATAAGTATATTTTGTTTTGATTTAAGGTGGGCTGTATCAAAGGAGAGTAATAAAGCTTAAAAGAATATTATTAAAATTACTTATTAATATTGTTTATGAGTTTTATTAAAAAGTTATTTTGATACAGTCCATATATTAATAAATAGGTTTTTAGGAGGCAAAGAAGGATGATAGGTGTACTAGTAGCAACTCACGGTGAAATGGCAAAAGGGTTATTTGATGCAATAGATATGATTTGTGGAACTCAAGAGAAATTTAGCATAGTATCTTTAAAAAGAGGACAAGATGCAGAAAGTTTTGGTGAAGAGCTTGGAGAAAAAATAAATGAATTAAATAGTGATGAGGGAGTGGTAGTTCTTGTAGATTTATTAGGCGCAACTCCAATGAATCAATCAGCTTTAAATTTATATAAATCAGATAAGGTAGAGGTAATAACAGGGGTAAACTTGCCTATGGTTGTTACTGCAACAATGGAGAGAGATTGTTTTAGTGATATAAAAGAATTAGTTGAAAAGATAAAAAATGATGGCAAAGATAGTGTTTGTAGTGTGAGAGAATTATTAAACATATAAGAAAGTGGGGAGACCAATGAAAACTTTTATGATTATTTTATTAGTTATAGTAGCAATATTTTTAGTTTGGTATATTGTTAGTTTTAAAGGTGTTAACAAAGATAAAGCTAGGATAATTGAGCAACAGATTAATTTAAAAGTAGGCTCAAATGTTGTTTTAAGTAGTGGTATACATGGAAAGGTTTCAAAGGTTAATAAAGAAACTGTAGAGATTATAATAGACAAAACAAAAAATATTACTATGACTGTAGAAAGGTATTGTGTCTCTAAGGTTTTATAAAATTAAAAATAATTATTTTTAAAAACTCACAGTTTGTATATGCTGTGAGTTTATGCTTTATAGAGAAAAACATTGAAAAAAAATAGTAAATATGATAACACTATAAATAGTATTATTAGAATTTAGGGGTGGAAGAATGTTTAAGAGAAGCAGGGGCATAGCCCTGTATCATCAATTAGAAACAGAGCTAATTGATCTTATAAATAGCGGAGAACTTAAGGAAAATGATAAGTTACCATCTGAAAGAGAATTATGTGAGCAATATAATGTTAGTAGAACAACAGCTAGGCAAGCCATTGGAGAATTAGAAAGAAAAGAGTATGTATATAAGGTCCATGGAAAGGGAACTTTTATATCTCCTAAAGTGTATAAACAACAATTATTAAAATTTTATAGTTTTACTGAAGAAATGAAAAAGCTTGGGAAAAATCCATCTTCAAAAATATTATCCTTTGATTTAATAAGAGCTGACAATAAGATTTCTGAAAAATTAAAAGTGGAAGAAAACTCACTGGTATATAAAATAGTAAGACTAAGAATAGCAGATGAAGTTCCAATGATGGTAGAGTGTACTTATTTACCTGAATATAGATTTATTGATTTAAAAGAGAAGATGCTTAAAGAAAAGCCTATGTATGATATATTTAGAGAAGTCTATAATGTTAGTCTAACTAAGGCTAAGGAAAGTTTTAAACCAATATTAATTTCAAAGAGTGATTCAAAATTATTAAATGTGGAAGATGGTACAGCTGCAATGAGAATTGAAAGAGTTACCTTTGAAAATGAAAGAGTTATAGAGTATACAGTAAGTGTTTCAAGAGGAGATAAATTTGAATACACTGTAGTTTTAGAAGAAGATTAATAAAGTAAAAGTAAAGAGACATCAAAAAAATTGATGTCTCTTTTATATATAAAATTAAATAATTAAGCTTTACCATTACTACCACAAAGAAGAATCTTGTGTTCAACTATTTTTTTCATAGCCTCTTTACCTGGAGTCATATATTTTCTTGGGTCATTAGCCTTTGGATTAGCGATGAAATAATCTTTTACTGCATCTGAAAATGGAATCTTTAGGTCTGTAGCAACGTTAACTTTACATATTCCAAGTTCTATAGCTTTTTTAACTAATTCATCTGGAACGTCAGATGCACCATGTAAAACTAAAGGTACAGAGACCTTTTCTCTAATTTTAACTAATCTATCAAAGTCTAATTTAGGAGTTCCTTTATATAATCCATGAGCAGTTCCAATTGCTATAGCCAGTGAATCTACACCTGTTCTTTCAACAAATTCTAAAGCCGCATCAGGATCTGTATAAGCTCCTTCGTTTTCATCTACTACTAAGTCATCTTCAACCCCAACAAGTTTACCAAGTTCAGCTTCAACAGTAGCGTCATATCTATGAGCAAAGTCTACAACTTCTTTTACCATGTTTACATTGTCTTCAAAGGAAAGATGGGAAGCATCTATCATACAAGATTTAAATCCAGTTAGTATATGACTTTTTATAAGCTTTGGATCTTCAAAGTGGTCAAGGTGAATTGCTATTGGAATATCATATTTTTGAGAGGCTACTTCAGCCATAGCTACTATATAATCTGGACCAGCGTAATCAATAGTTCCAGGAGTACCTGCGATTATGACAGGAGAGTTAAGCTCAGCGGCAGTCTCAACAACTACTTGAAAAGTTTCTAGATTGTGTATGTTAAAAGCAGGAATAGCATATCCTCCTTTTTGAGCTCTTAAAAGCATATCTTTAGTAGATTTAATTTTATTCATAAAAAAACACCTCTCATAAATTAATTATTATATTCGTGAATTATAACCCCTTGAACAACTCTATTAACTGTTCCATCAGGTCTTGGATTATCAGGAGAAATTCCAAGTCTTAAAGAGTTAAAGAAAGAAATCATTTGACCAAATATTATATAATTAAATGCTATAAATGTATCATCTAATTTAGATCCATTAGCTGTTATATATTTATGAGAAATTTCCTTAAGATTTTCTCTGTCAAAATAACTTAAAACAGCAACCCTTTGAGTACCTTCATCATTATAAACTTCTTTTATTAAGTCATAATCATAAAGAGCTGTATAATCATTTGTAGAGCATAAGAATATAACTAAAGTGTTATTATTTATTATTGACTTAGGACCATGTCTAAAGCCTAAGATTGATTCACAAACAGTAACTTGTTTACCAGAAGTTAATTCTAAATTTTTAAGAGCCATTTCATGGCAAAGACCCTTTAAAGCGCCAGAACCCACATAAACAATTCTTTCTGCTCCTAAATCTGAAATTGCTTTTGCATCTTTCCATTGATTATCAAGAGAAGCTTGTCCTTTAGTAGCTAATTCTTCAACGATTTTTTTATTTTCTTCTAGATTAGCTATATCAAATAAAAGTAGAGTAGCTAATGTCATACAAGTAAAGGAGCTTGTCATAGCAAAACTCTTATCATTTGATTTTTCTGGCATTAATAAAACTAAGTTTCCTTCTTTTTCTTGAGACTTCTTAGCAAGCTCACCCTCTTTATTACAAGTAACAACTATGTGTGCTAGATTTTTAACTTTCTTTTCAAATAAATCATAAGTTCCAACACTTTCTGGGCTATTACCAGAACGAGCATAAGAAACTAAGATGGTATTTGCATTTTCATCTATATATTCATCTGGATTTGAAACGAAGTCAGTAGTTGCTATAGCTTCAACTCTTTTACCTAACTTTTTAGCCAAATAAAGATATATGGTATCTCCAACATAGGCAGATGTTCCTGCTCCAGTTAAGATTATTCTTACATTGTCTTTATTTAAATTTTTTTCTAAGAATTTATTTATAGCTTCTTTATTATTTTCTACTATGTTTAAAGTCTCTTTCCATAATTCTGGTTGTTGATATATTTCATTAGCTGTATAAGTGGCTTTTAAGCTGGATAATTCTTCTTGAGTAAATCCAAAAATTTTATTCATAAATCTCACCCCTATTATAATGTTGTCATTACCAGTTGGTAGAAATAAAAAAGCACCAAAGATAATGATGTTATTACAAGTTAATATTACAATATTATCATAATAAATGTCAATAATTTACTAGTAACTTTGAAGAAATACCAATATAAAATTAAAAAGCGTATATTAATATTGAATGCTAATTATTTAAAAATAAAATGAGCATATATAATTACATATGCTCATTAAAAAAGAATTATTTATCTTTACCAAAAACTTTTTCTTTTAATTTAAGTCCTGTTTTAGTAATTGCTAAACCACCTAAGGCAGTTTCTTTTAGAGAAGCAGGTAAAGATTTTCCTACTCTATACATAGCTTCAACTGTATCATCAAAAGGTATCTTGCTATGTATGCCTGCCATAACTAAGTCGGCAGTTGTTAAGGCACTAACTGCTCCTGCAAAATTTCTTTTAGCACAAGGTACTTCTACTAAGCCAGCTATTGGATCACAAACTAGACCAAGTATATTTTTAAATACTATTGCTCCAGCATCTAAAGCCATTTCTGGAGTTCCACCCATCATTTCTACAGTGGCAGCAGCTCCCATAGCAGCAGCAGACCCACATTCAGCTTGGCATCCACCTTCAGCACCGGCTAATGTTGCATTTTGCGCAATTATCATACCTACAGCAGAGGATGCTAATAAACCTTGAATAAGTTCTTCATCACTTAGATTTAATCTTTCTCCTACAGTTAATATTACAGCAGGTAATATTCCACAAGAACCAGCTGTTGGACATGCCACTATTCTTCCCATAGAAGCATTTACTTCTGAACAAGATAAGGCTCTTGCCATAGCGCCAACCATAACATTCCCAGTTAAAGTATCCCCTTTTTCTAAGTATTTTTTTAATTTATAAGCATCTCCGCCAATTAATCCACTTACAGAATAAACTTCTTTTTCTTGCCCTTCATTAGCTGCTTCTTTCATAACTTGAAGAACTTTTTCCATACCTTTTATTACATCTTCTCTAGTACAGTTTTTACTTTCCATTTCATATTGAATAGCGTATTCAGCTAAGGAGAAATTATTCTCTCTACATATTTCTAATAATTCAGCACCACTTCTTGCAATCATCTAAATATCCTCCTTTACTGGGTTTATAACAACTAGTTTTTCAACAGCTTCAACTTTCTTAATTTCATCAATAATGTCCTTTGTAATAGGGCTATCCATTTCAAAGACCATTCTTGCAGCCTTTCCTCTTTCTGTTCTAAAGACTTTCATGAAAGCTATATTAATATTATGCTCATAAACTATGGCTGTTACTTTAGATACAGCTCCAGGAACATCTTTATGTGAGATTATTAGTGTTGGGTATTCACCAGTAAATTCAACAACGCTACCATTTACCTCAGTGATTTTAATACTTCCACCACCTATTGATGATCCTACTATTTCATGAAAAACACCATCAATATCTTCAATTATAAATTTAACTGTATTAGGATGTGCATCTCCTAAATCAACTTCTTTAAACTCTATTTCAATATTTTTTTCTTTTGCTATTTCTAAAGAATTTCTAAGGTGTGTATCAGAAGGTTCCATTCCAAGGATACCTGCTACTAAAGCTTTATCTGTACCATGACCTTTATAAGTTTTGCCAAAAGAACCGTGTAAAAGAAAAGTAACTTTTTTCATTGGTTTACCACAGATTGCTCTAGCTACTTTTCCAAGTCTAGCAGCCCCTGCAGTATGAGAGCTAGATGGTCCAATCATAATTGGTCCAAGGATATCGAAAACACCATATGTATTCATTTTTTATCCTCCTTTGTTATATTTAATAAAATAAGATTTTTAGTGTCTAATTAAGTAATTCTTTCGTTAAATATAGTATAACATTTTTAAAAATCAAAATTGAAATTTTATCTAAATTTAATGTTAATAATTTAATTAGTTTTAGAAGTAAAAATATTTAGTAAAAAATCAATTTATTGATAAGAATAAGTATAAGGAAAAGAGTAATATTAATGAGAATTTTGACGAAGAAATATTATTAAATTAAATATTATTTAATTGAATTAAATAAAATGAACTTTATGGCTGAAAATATGTTAAAATATTCGTTTTTATTGCCTTGACCTAAGAGTTTTACTCTGTTAATATGGTATAGGACAATGAAATTTATAGCAAAAATACCTATAAATACGAACGTTGTCTACTCGGAAAAAGTTAATCAACCGTTATGGTTTATAAAAAAAGAATGTTAATGTTCTTTTTATAAGGAGGAAATAAAAAATGTCAGCATTTGTTGTATTAGGAGCTCAATGGGGAGACGAAGGAAAAGGAAAGATGACAGATTACTTAGCAGAAGAGGCAGAAGTAGTTGTTAGATTCCAAGGAGGAAATAACGCTGGACATACAGTTGAAGTTGAAGACAAACAATACAAGTTACACTTAATACCTTCAGGAATATTACATGACGAGAAATTAAACGTAATAGGAAATGGTGTTGTAGTAGATCCTAAAGCACTATTTACAGAAATAGATTATTTAGAAGGCTTAGGAGTAAAAGTAACTCCAGAGAAATTAATAGTTAGTGATAGAGCACATCTTATAATGCCATACCACATAACTTTAGATAAGTTAAAAGAAAAAGCTAGAGGAAAAAATGATATAGGAACTACTTGCAAAGGAATAGGTCCTTGTTATACAGATAAATATGAAAGATCAGGAATAAGAGTTTGTGACCTTATGCACAAAGATTCTTTTGCTGAAAAATTAAGAATAAACATCGAAATGAAAAATGGATACATCAAATTATTAGGTGGAGAAGAGTTAAACTTCGATGAAATATACAATGAATATATGGCATTTGCTGAAAGATTAAGACCATATGTTAAAGATACTTCAGTTGAAATATACAATGCTATCCAAGCTGATAAAAATGTATTATTTGAAGGAGCTCAAGGAATGCTTCTTGATATAGACTATGGAACTTATCCATATGTTACATCATCAAACACAACTTCATGTGGAGTTGCTAGTGGAGCAGGTATAGGACCAAACATGGTAACTAATGCTGTTGGTATAGCTAAAGCTTATACTACAAGAGTTGGTAAAGGACCATTCCCAACAGAGCTTGAAAATGAAACTGGTGATTGGATAAGAGAAAAAGGTCACGAGTACGGAGTAACTACAGGAAGATCAAGAAGATGTGGCTGGTTAGACCTTGTTATCTTAAAAACTACTACAAGAGTTTGTGGATTAACTTCATTAGTAGTAACTAAAATAGATACATTAGCTGGATTAGATAAAATACAAATGTGTGTTGGATATGAATTAGATGGAAAAGTTATAGATTACTTCCCAGCTAGTTTAGAAGATTTAGCTAGATGTAAACCAGTATATGAAGAGTTCGAAGGATGGGGCGAAGAAGTTGCTGATGCAAGAAGCTACGAAGAGTTACCAGAGAACGCTAAAACTTACTTAAGAAGAATAGAAGAGTTCACAGGAACTAAAGTTTCTATAGTTGGTGTTGGACCAAAGAGAAATCAAACTATAAGAGTAAGAGAAGAACTTTAATAAGTAGTAAAGAATAATTAGTTTAAAATAGCTTAAGATTATTTAATCTTAAGCTATTTTTTATTTTAGGGTATAATATTTTTAAATTAATTTAGAATAAAATTATGTAATTTAAGAGGAGAATTGTATGGGATATATAATGGATTTAAGAAAAGAACTTCCTAATCCACATAGACCACTTATAATGTGTTCAGCTGGAATAATAATAATTGATAAAAAGGGAAGGGTATTATTACAAAAAAGAACTGACAATAATAAATGGGGACTTCCTGGAGGAAGTTTAGAGCTTGGAGAAAGTTTTGAGGAAGCTGCTATTAGAGAGGCATACGAAGAAGTGGGGCTTAAGGTCAAGAGTTTAAGCTTATTTAATGTTTACTCTGGTAAAGAGTGTTACAATAAATATCCTAATGGAGATGAAATTTATAATGCATCTTCTATATTTATTTCAAATGATTATGAAGGAGAAGTAGTCTTAGATGGAGAAGAAAGCACAGATGCTTTATTTTTTAAAAAGGTAGATATTCCTTCACTAGAAGAGGTTAATCCTCCAGATAGGATTGTGATAAAAGATATAATAGAAAAATTAAATATAGAAAAGTATATATAAGTTTTATTTTAAAGATTATAATTCAGAGTGAAATACTTGTATTTGAAATTTATAGGGAGTATAATTAAGGATATAACTTTTAATTTAATTAAGAGAGGTGTAGTTTATTATGATAACTAAAGACATGACAATTGGAGAAGTAATAAGAAAAATGCCAACAGCTGCTGAGGTATTAATGAGCTTTGGTATGGGATGTGTTGGATGCCCATCAGCTCAAGCTGAAACTTTAGAAGAGGCTGCAATAGTTCATGGAATAAACTTAGACGATTTAATAGAAGCTATAAATAACATAGAATATTAATTTTAAGCTCTGTTTAAAATAAGAAGTGCTTTTTTAATAGGTGCTTCTTATTTTTATACTATTTACTTTAAAAGTTAATTATTAAGTTTAAATATAAGATTAATTTAAATACATTGTTTATAAATTATATATTTAAAAAATTTTTTTGAAAAAAATAAAAATAACTATTGCTAAATAATAATTATTATTATATAATAATGACATAAGGTTGATGGGGAAATACATCAACAAAAAAACACTTAAATAAAGACTTTTAAATTATGATATAAATTGAAATTAGATAAATTGTTTGTTTTGTAGGAGGAATAAGATTATGAAAAAATTTGTTTGTACAGTATGTGGATATGTTTATGAAGGAGAAAAAGCACCAGAAAAATGTCCAGTATGTGGAGTTGGAGCTGAAAAGTTCATAGAGCAAGGAGAAGACTTAGCATTTGCAGATGAGCACAGAATCGGAGTTGCTAAAGGTGTAGATGAAAGAATAATCGAAGGATTACAAGCTAACTTTGTAGGAGAATGTACAGAAGTAGGAATGTACTTAGCTATGTCAAGACAAGCTGACAGAGAAGGATTCCCAGAAGTTGCTGAAGCTTATAAAAGAATAGCTTTCGAAGAAGCAGAACACGCTGCTAAATTCGCAGAAATGTTAGGAGAAGTTGTAGAAGCTGATACAAAAGCTAACTTACAAGCAAGAGTAAATGCAGAGCATGGAGCTTGCCAAGGTAAAAAAGATTTAGCTACTTTAGCTAAACAATTAAACTTAGATGCAATCCACGACACAGTTCACGAAATGTGTAAAGATGAAGCTAGACACGGAAAAGCTTTCGCTGGATTATTAAACAGATACTTTAAATAAGAATCCATCACAAATTGTTTGTATTGATATATTTATAAAGAAAACACCACTAAAACACCTAGTTTAGTGGTGTTTTTGTAGTTTGAAAGGTATTTTTTGATTTGATATACTTCCAAATGAGGAGTGATTAAAATGGGGAAAGCTTATGAAAAAGTTTATGAAGTTACTTATGGAGAAACAGATGGAAGAAAAGACTGTAGAATAACTTCAATGATGAACTTTTTTTCAGACTGTTGCTTAAGTCAAGAAGAAAAGAATTCAATGAACTATGCAGATAATAGTAGTGAAACTACTTGGGTATTTTTTGATTATGAAATAATAGTTAATAGATATCCAAGATATAGAGAGAAAATTAAGGTAAAAACTTATGTTGAATCTATAAGAAAGTTTTATTCTAACAGAGTATTTGAGGCTTATGATATGGATGGGGCCTTAGTAGCTAGAGCTGATGTATTAGCCTTCTTAATAAACAAAAAAACTAGAAGACCAGCTAGAATAAGCGACGAAGAATATGAGATTCATGGATTAAGTAAGGAGTCTTCAAAATTATTAAGAAAAAAATTAAACTTTGAGAAATTTGATAAAGAAGATTTAGAGATGAAATTTCACATAAGATACTTAGATATAGATCTAAATATGCATGTAAGTAATATTAAGTATGTAGAGTGGATTTTAGAAACAGTACCAGTTGATATCGTTCTAAATTACAAAATGAAAAAAATAAAAATAAAATTTGAAAAAGAAATTACATATGGTCATAATGTAATTATAAAGTCAAAAATAATTAAGGGTGAAGATGAAGTAAAGGTTCTTCATAAAGTAGAAAATGAAGAGGGAGAAAGCATTACTTTAGCAGAAACTTATTGGTATTAAAATTTTTCTAGGAGAATTAATTATGAGCGAAAATAAATTTATGAAAAAATATGATGTACTATATTATGATTTAGATGTTAATAAAAACATAAGAATGGTTCCACTTATGAAAATCTTTGGTGATGTATCTGCAATCCATGAGGAAGAGTTAGCTTATGAAGGAATTAAGTATTTAAAAGATCATGAATTAAGTTGGATTATTTATAGTTACTCAATAGATATAAAAAAGCCAATACCATATAAAAGTTCAATAAATGTAGAAACTTATCTAGAAGGAATAAAGAAATTTTACGCTTGTAGAGTGTATAAAGTTTATAATGAAAAAAATGAACTTGTGGCTGAAGGAAAGATTATTTTCTTACTAATAGATTTAGAAAAGCGTAGAGCTGTTAGAATACCTAAAGAGTATTGTGAGTTAATAAACATGAGTGATACTGGAGAAGTAGAGTTAAAATCAACTAAGGTGGAAAAATTAATTAGGGAAGACTTAGAATCAAATATTTCTGTAAGAATAAGTGATATAGATTTTAATAAGCATGTTAATAACACTAAATACTTAGAATGGACTATGGAGGCTACACCAGAGTGTATTTTAGATGAATATAGCCTTATATCAGCTAAAATAAAGTATGAGAAGGAAGTTAGACTTGGGGATGATGTAAATATTATCTGCCAATGGGATGAGATTGAAGAAGGTTATAAGTGCCTTTACAAGATTGTAAACAATAGATTAGGTGAAGTTTCAGCTTCAATAGAAACAATTTGGAAAAAAGAGTTTTAAAAGTAATAAAACCCTCGGTATGGCTAGGAGTTTGTAGCCTAGTTATACCAAGGGTTTTGTATTAAATAAAAATAAATTTTACTTAAATTAAAAGGTTATATTATCTATAGAAAATATATTACTGAAGGGTACAAGAAAGTGCAGCAGTAAATCCAGAACTCCAAGCCCATTGAAGATTAAATCCACCACAATCTCCATCTACATCTAATAATTCACCACAAAAATAAAGGTTATCTACTAACTTTGACTGAAGAGTCTCAGCATCAACTTCCTTTGTATTTATTCCACCAGTAGTTACCTGAGCTGCTTGGAATCCATTTGTTCCAATACATTTAAATTCCCAAGATTTCATAAGGCTTATTAAGGCTTTTTTCTCTTTCCAAGTAAGTTCATAACATGGTTTATGTAAATTATCTATACCTGCTTCTCTTAATAATATAGGTATCATTTTCTTGTTAACAACACCTATAAGTGAGTTTATAACTTCTCTGCAAGAAAAAACAGCAAAATGTCCTTCTAAGAAATCTTCTAACTCTTTTAATGATTTATCAGGCATCATATCAACTAAGATTTTAACCTCTTTACCTTTAAAGCATCCTAAGGAAGCTTCTCTAGATATTTGTAATATTGGAGGGCCAGATATTCCGTAGTCTGTAAAAAGAATCTCTCCAAATTCTTTTCTAATACTTTTTCCATCACATAAAACTTCAGCATAACCATTAAACTTTATTCCTGATAAAGCTTTAAGTTTATTGTGAGATAGTTTTAATTGTACTATAGCTGGATTAGGTTCAATAATAGAGTGGCCTAAACTTTTAGCAAGAGTATATCCAGAGCCATCAGAACCAGTTTTAGGAGCAGATTTTCCTCCACAAGCCATTATTAACTTTTTACACTTAATCACAGGTGAATCCTCATTTCCTGTGGATAAAGTAAATTTTCCTTTAGATTTGTGGATAGATTTTACTTTGTAAGAATTATAAACAGGAATTTCACGTTCTTCTAAGGCCATTTTTAAAATATCTACAACAGAAGATGCCTGTAAAGATTGAGGATAATTTTTCCCTTTTTCAAGTTCTATTATTGGTAATCCTAGATTAAGAAAAAAGGCTTTTGTATCTTCTACAGAAAATTTATTTAAAGATTTAATAAAAAATCCATCATTTGCACTATGAAAGTTTTCAAATGGAAAACTTATTAATGAATTTGTTATATTACATCTACCGTTTCCTGTAGTAAGAATTTTTTTACCTATTCTGTCTGTTCCTTCAACTATAGCAACATCTAATCCAAAATCCTTTGCTGTAATTGCAGCTGTCATACCAGAAGCTCCGCCTCCTATAATAACTACATCATGGTATATCATAAGTTTAATTTCTCCCTTCTAAATTTGTATATATTAATAATCAAAAATAATTTTCTAAAATTCTTATATGTTTAATCATAACATTTCTAAGTTTGAATTGTATCATATTTGACTAGTAATAGATACTTAAAGAGAAGAAATTATAAGGTTATATTATTTTATTTAAGGAGTAATACTAAATAATGAGGTGAATATTATGAAATTTAGGATTACCAATGAAAATATAGAGGGGTATAATACAGAATTAAAGATTAGAAGAATGAATTATGATCAAGTAGTGGTAAATTATCAAAATAATTCTGGAATAAAAACATTTAAAATGAATGAGGGAGAATTAGTTTCAGAAGGAGAAGTTGATGATATAATTAAAAAATACAATGACTTATTAAAAATAAAAATAAACAGAGGAACATCAGCTTTATTTTATAAAGGTATAATAGATTCAATTGAAGAATCTATTGAGGAAGTAAAATCCTTAAAAGTTTTAAATGATTTTACTAAATCAACAAGCAAAAGAGGAATTTGGGATAAAGAGATACTTATATACCTAAACGAGAGCTATCCAATAAAAATTGAAGCAAGTGGAAGAAATTTTAGGGAAGATAGTTATAAGTTCAATATTAAGGTTCTAGAAGAAGCAGAATTCATTGAAATGTGCCATTTTAATATAGGAAAATTAAAGAATCAAATAGGTTGGAGAGAAAGACAGTTAAATATATATAAAAAAATAGTTAAAAAAATAGAAAAATAGAGTAATTTTGAGTAAAATGGCGAATTATAATTGTAATTTTGTTAAATAGCTATAAATAGCCTAAAATAACTAAAAAAAGTGTTGACATAACTTTAGTTTTTGGGTATTATATTCCTTGTCAGGTCGCCAAGTGCGAAAGACGAAAAACAAAATAAACAAATTTAGTTTTAAGCTAAAACTGGTCAAAAATGATGTGGTTTTAAGAGTTAATGTGGCCCCTTGGTCAAGCGGTTAAGACACCACCCTTTCACGGTGGTAACAGGGGTTCGATTCCCCTAGGGGTCACCAACATGGTCGCATAGCTCAGCTGGGAGAGCACCTGCCTTACAAGCAGGGGGTCACAGGTTCGATCCCTGTTGCGACCACCATAAAACTTTTAATGGCTCAGTAGCTCAGTTGGTTAGAGTGCCGGCCTGTCACGCCGGAGGTCGAGGGTTCGAGCCCCTTCTGAGTCGCCACATTTTTGGCCCCTTGGTCAAGCGGTTAAGACACCACCCTTTCACGGTGGTAACAGGGGTTCGATTCCCCTAGGGGTCACCATATTACGGTCGCATAGCTCAGCTGGGAGAGCACCTGCCTTACAAGCAGGGGGTCACAGGTTCGATCCCTGTTGCGACCACCATAAAAGTTTTTAATGGCTCAGTAGCTCAGTTGGTTAGAGTGCCGGCCTGTCACGCCGGAGGTCGAGGGTTCGAGCCCCTTCTGAGTCGCCAGTTTTGGCCCCTTGGTCAAGCGGTTAAGACACCACCCTTTCACGGTGGTAACAGGGGTTCGATTCCCCTAGGGGTCACCATATATACGGTCGCATAGCTCAGCTGGGAGAGCACCTGCCTTACAAGCAGGGGGTCACAGGTTCGATCCCTGTTGCGACCACCAAAACTTTTAATGGCTCAGTAGCTCAGTTGGTTAGAGTGCCGGCCTGTCACGCCGGAGGTCGAGGGTTCGAGCCCCTTCTGAGTCGCCACATGCTGGTGTGGCTCAATTGGCAGAGCAGCTGACTTGTAATCAGCAGGTTATCGGTTCAAGTCCGATCATCAGCTCCAAAGAACTTCAGTTAAACTGAAGTTTTTTTTTATTCTTTTAGAGAATAATTCGCCATTTAATTTATTTATGCAAAAAAGTACACCTTATCTTTTAAGTAAGATAAGGTGTATTTTTTCTTTTTTGAAGATTTTTCTTTATTCTTATGTCATCTCCATAAGTTTTGAATAGAAGGAAGTTTCCTAGCAATCTAGAAGTTATCCTTTCTGCATAAGCTTGCTTTAATTCAGGAAGATTTAAATTAGTAGATATAATCATCTTTTTATTTAATAATATTTTCTTGTTTAGAAGAGTAAATAACTCAGTTGTAGAGAAATCAGTTATTTGTTCTGCACCTAAGTCATCAATAACAAGTAAGTCACAATTTATAAGCAAATCTTCTAATTCATGATCATTATTAAATCTTATTTCTCTAAGATTTCTAATAAGTTCATCTGATGTTCTATAAACTACAAGAAATCCATTATCTAATAATTCTTTAGCTATGCAATAAGTTAAAAATGTTTTTCCAGTTCCAGGACTACCATAGAAAAGTATATTTTCATTATGCTTATCAAATTTAGGGATATATCCATTAACCATCTTATCAATGATTATTTGCATATTTTCTCTTGGAGAATACTTTTCATTACCATTGTTTAAAGGAGAAAAAACATTTATATCAAATTTTGAAAAATTATTTAGCTTTAAAGCATCAGCCATATGAGAATTCTCATAGTATATATCTACAAGTTTTTTCTTATAACAAATACATTTTTTAGTGCCTATATATCCTGTATCTTTGCAAGATGGACATATATAATGCATATCTAAATAATCTTTTGGATATCCACTCATAGCAAGAAGTTGATCTTTCTCATCTCTAAGATTTTCAATTTCTTTTTTTAATTTTTCAAAACTTTCTTTTTCATGTTTTCTTAAAGCAAGCATTGAAAGTTTTAAAGAAAGCTTATTTATTTCTCTTTCATACTCAAAAACTTGAGGTAGCTTTTCTTTTAACTCTTTTTGTCTATTAGCTAGATTTGATTTTTCTTTTTGACGGATTTTTTCATACATATCCATCAATTGACTTTTATAACCTTTAATCATTCAATATCCCATCCTAACAATTGTTTTTCTAAGGAATCATAGTCATAATCTCTTTGGGTAAAGTTTGCTTCTCTAGCTGGTTTCTTTTGAATTGGAGCTGAATTATTTTTGTTAAATGGTTTTTTAATACTAGATGTCTTTTTAATATCTTTTTTTGCCACATCATCAAGAGTTTTGATGCCATCTTTAAACCATTTACCTAAGATACCATCTATATATTTAAAATCAGCTCTGTTTAAACGTTCAAAGCATATATCGCAAGCCTTAAGTATTAACTCAACAGAGAAGTTATAAGTTAAAAGCCACTTTTCCATCATAGTTTCCTGTGGCTTCATTATTTCGGTATTTTGAATTCCTAAATACTTAAGAATTTTTCTTATTTTAACCCATTTATCTTCTGTTTTAGTTATATAAGCTTGAGCTTCCTCTATTGATTTTATTCCGGCATTATGCCATCCAAGAGCCACTGTCTCTATGTATCTAACATCTTTTTTACCCTTAGATACACAGTACTCTATTAGTATTAATATAAGCTCTGAGGAAAAATTAAGCTCTGTTTGCCAAGAAAGATAAGTTGTCATTTCCTTTGTGGATAAAGGACGACATATAAGCTTTTCTATATCTTTGAGCATATCCTTAGTGTTATTTTCATCAAGGGCTGATAGTAAATCAACAGAGTTTTGACTTGATGAATGATTACCTTCTGATAAGTCTAAAAATTCTATTTTAAAGTTATTCATTTTATCTATAGGAACTAGTTTTATAACACCTTCGTCATGCCAATAATTAAGAGCATTCATTATATCTGATTCTAAAAGATTTAAGTTTGTTGCTAAAATTGAAGAGTTAACTCCAGGTTCTCCAGTGAAATTATATTTTAGCAATAATAAATAAACCTTAATAAATTCTCCACGAGCTTTAGGCATATATTCTTCTAGGAATACATTACTAACAGGAGTAAACTTAGTGGCTGAGTTTTTTAACATAAAAGTACTCAAAAAATAACCACCTTTCTAGATTTATAAATAGTCTAAATTTTAAAATGTATATAAATAAAAAATAGACTATGTTTAATTATATCAAAGTGTCTTTTCTATAACAATAAAGGAGGCTTCTATAAATTGCAAAAAAATATTTTATTTACATGAATAATTTTTTGTTAAGTGGAAACATTAATTTACGTGTTTAAATTTATACTAAAATTTTTATTAAAAGGAGAATTACCAATATGAGTATTTCAGAGGGTGAGGGGAGAAACTTTATTAAAGTTTTTCTAATTACCTTAATTATTTTATTTTGTACAGTTAAAACTAATGTTTTTGCTAATTCTTTATACCCAAGAATGGGAAGTGAAAAACTTATTTTTGTAAATATGCCTTGTATGGCTAATGTTTATGTGGAGGCTTATGAATTATCTCTAAATAACAAGGTTATAGGGTATATAGGAAATCCTGATACAGTTGAAACTGTTTTAAATAAAATAAAACAAACATACATAGATAAGGCTTCTGAAAAGGGAGTTTTAGTTAAAGAAGTAAATTTTGATACAAAAATAGATTTAAAAAAGAATATGATTCAATCTAAAGATTTAAGTTCAGTAGAGTATATAACTTCAAAGATAATGCTTGCTAATGATATTTTAGAGGAACCTTTGCTAGATGTAACTATTGAAGCTGAAATTGATGAAGTGGTATCAATAGAGCCAGCAGTTGAAGTTATAAAACTAGAAGACAAGTATTTAGGAGAAAATACTATTAAAGAAGGAAAATGGGGAGAGAAAAAGGTTAAAAAGAAAGTAACCTTTGTAAATGGAAAAGAATCAGAAAGTGAAATAATATCTGAATCAGTTTTGAAAGAAGCTGAGAGTACAAAAATATATAAGGGAATAAAAAATCCAATTAACTCTAATATGGCATTTTTAGCTCATCCAACTAGAGGAGGAGTTATAACATCTGTCTTTGGAGAAAAGAGTAGAGGAGGCCATAGAGGGGTTGATATAGCTGTGCCTAGTGGAACACCAATAGGAGCTGCTTTTGATGGTGTAGTAAGTTTTGTTGGATATGATGACATATATGGCAATATGGTTAAGATAAAACACGATGATAATACAGAAACTCTCTACGCTCATGCTAGTTATATATTAACTGAGCTTGGAAAAGAAGTGAAAAAAGGTGAGACTATTGCCAAAGTTGGTAGTACTGGAAGAAGTACGGGGCCTCACCTGCATTTAGAACTTATATATAAGGGTAATCCTATTAATCCTGTAGATTATATAAGTTAGTTTTAAATATTTTCAAGTAAAAAAGATAAATCTATGACTCCTTCTCCAACAGAATCAGAAGGTAGTTCATATTTATTATTAGAAGCTATTTTTAATAAAGAACATAAATCTTTGTAATTTAGTTCTGGCTTGGCCTCTAAAAGTAGTGCACATACTCCAGATATGTAGGCACAGGCTAAGGAGGTTCCTTGAAAGACTGTGTAACTACTATCTAATTTATGAGGATATAGTTTTATTCCATTTCTTTCAGAAATATATTTTTTATCTGAGTTTAAGCACATTATATTAGCACAGGCTGCACAAAAATCTGGTTTTTTCACATTAGAATTTCCAGATGAAGAAAATTTAAAAGTTGTTGTTGGTGTCTTTGTAGAATCTATACCACCAACTGTTATACACCAAGGAGATAATGCTAAACCCTGAATAGTGTTATCTCCTTCTATGCTTCCAGAAGGGACAACAGGAATTATATTTTTACTAACTGCTAACTTAAAAAGTTCGTTAAAGTAATCTGATATTTTAATATTATGGCTAGTAAGTTCAAAAGGTAAACATAAAACTCTTATAGGATTATTCTCTTGATTTATAAGAGTTTCAATGGCGAAAAGTATATCTGAAACATAGCCCTTTCCATTAGCATCAAAGGCCTTTACACAAGATATTTTGGTGTTTTCTGCAATACCTCTAAAAACAAGCTTTGATGAATATCCACTTCCACATATAATCCCACTTAAGGCAGTTCCATGTCCATTATCATCATAAGGATAAGAGTAGTTATTTAATAAATCCAAAAACATATCTATTTTGTTTGTAGGATTTGTTAGATCTTGATGAGGATAGACTCCACTATCAATTAAACCAATAGATACATTCTTGCCAGTAAAATTAAAAGATTTATTGGTGGCAATTCTATTAGCAGTACCTATACTAAGCCCACAAAGTATAGCATGATCATCAAAAGAAATAAATTCTACCTCAGGATATTCAATTAACCTATTAATAGCTTTTGGTGTAAGAATAGCGCAAATCAAATTTAATGACTTAATTTCTCTTATAACAATACCTTTAAGCTTGGGTATCTTCTTTGTTATATCTTCCATAAATTTTTTGCATTTTATAAGAACTCTATAATTTGTATAATAAGAGCGATTTATATAAATTTTTAGATTGCTATCCAATTTTTGTTTTATTGAAAACATAATAAATACTCCCATATTATTTATTATTTTATAATATATGAATGGGAGTATGATTTTGACAATGTATTAACTTTTCCATTTAAAAATGATAATTCCAACTATCATTAATATTATTCCTAAATAATTGTGGGCAGCAAATCTGATTTTTTCACTATCAAAAAGGGCAAAAGCATCTATTATTCCTGCTGTTAAGAGTTGGGATATTAAGATTATTGATATACCAAAGGTTGGTCCTAAGGTTCCTACAGCAGCCATAACAGTATAGGTTATAACAACACCAATTGCTCCTCCTAGTAGATATATTTTGTTTACAGAACGAAGTTCAGAGTAATTACCGTTTCTTAGCATAAGCATAATAAGCAGTGCTAAAACAAAAGCAGACCCTTGAACTATGGTGTTTGTTTCCCAAACTCCTATCTTTTCTGAAACTCTTGTGTTAAAAACTCCTTGGATACTCATTGCTGCTCCAGAAATAATTGCTAAAATAATACCAAGCATAATAAATCACCTCAAGCTTAGTATTTCCACAAATAAAAAAATAACTCTCTAAATTTTAGAGAGCTATCTTACAACAATCATTTTTGAAAAAAATTTCTTCTATTTGATTTATTGAAAAACCTAAGCTTATTCCTAAGCTTATAAAATCTTCAAATAATGTTTTATAGTGATCAATAGATGGAGATATTATTAAGTCATTTACATCTATAAGTAAAGTTAAAAATTGATCGCTTAAACAATAATCATTTGGTTTAACTATTAATTTCTTTAAGCAAGTATAATTTTTATTTAAGCCTATAGTAAGGATTTGTTTTAAACAATCGATATATTTTTCTAAAACTAATTGTTTTGAAACTCTAGATTTATTGCTATCATTCCAATAAATAAAGCATTTTGTTTCATCAGCTAATTCGCTTATTTTAACTTGAAGCGCTAAGTACATTCTAGTTGCAACTTTATAGTCATTTAAATTACTATCGATAACAAGTTCCTTGTTAAACTTATCTTGTTGAATAAAAAAATTATCTAACTCCATGAGTATATCCCCCTATCTTCTTAAGCAAAAAATGCTTACTAGTTAATTTTACAGAATCTTTTCACAATTGAAAAGGAGCGAAAACGAATACAAATCTAAAAAGTTACGAAATGTTAATTTACAATTATTTTAACCTAAGTTAATTGAATATATGTCATATAAATATTAATATAAATAGACACAATATAAATTATTTAGTAATTTCTTAGATCGTATGATTTTACAGGGATTTCTCTTTTGTTATTTTGAAATCTCCAAAGTTCTATTTTAGAAATTTTTAATATGTTCTTTTGAGAAGATTCTCTTAAGTTAAAAACAGTAGGTTGCGTATTATTCTTTTTATGATTTTCTTTAAAGTTAGGGGTGTTTATAGGTATGTATAGAGGAGAGTCAACACGCTCCCTAACATTAAAACCATGTAACTTTAACATATCATTGAATAATCTATGAATTTTTTTAATATAACCTTTGTTTTCGATTTGTAAGTTTAGAGCTTTATTAGTACTTTCATTAAACTCAGCACTACCAGTTAACTCTATCTTAAATTTCTTATAAGGTTTGATTAATTTAAGGACCACTTCATCTAGTTTATCTAGATTGGGGTTATCAATTGTTTCAAGAGGAATGTGTAAACTTATATGATTTCTTGGTAATTTGTATTTTCTTAATAAACCTCTTTGAATTGATTCAAGGGATTTACAAGACTCCTCATCAAACAATGCTACTAAATAATATTTCATAACAAAACCTCTCTTGAATATTAGTTTGTTCCAAATAAATACAAACTTTGTTATAAATTATAACATATAGAATTTTTAAAAAAAATAATAAGAGAGAAATTTCAGAATAAAAAGTATTTTTAGACAATATAAATTGGGTAAATTTTAAAAGTAAACAATAAAAAAAATCTTTAAATATTAGCTTATTATGATATAATGAAAATTATGAGTAATACTTTAAATTTCACGGTTTAGCCAGTTTAAATATGGTTAATCGAAATAAAAAATTTAACTAAACAAGAATAAAAAAGAAGAAAATGGTAATTGTATACATATAAAAAATTAGCAAGGGTGAATTGTATGAATAGATTAATTATAAATGGCGGTAAAGCTTTAAAGGGATCTATAGAAATAAACGGAGCTAAAAATGCTGCCGTAGCTATATTACCGGCAGCTATACTAGCTAGCAAAGGTGAATGTATTATTGATAATGTACCAGATATAGCTGATGTACATTGCTTAGAGAGAATAATTAGATCATTAGGATGTAATGTTGAAAAATTAGATAATAACACATTAAAGATAAATGCTGAAGAAATAAAAACTGTAGAAGCTTGTGGAAATGATGTAAGAAAAATGAGAGCTTCTTATTATTTCATAGGAGCACTTTTAGCACGTTTTAAAGAGGCTAAAGTTGAACTTCCAGGAGGTTGTCCAATAGGAGTTAGACCTATTGACCAACATATAAAAGGATTTGAAGCACTAGGAGCTAAGGTTTCAATAGAGCATGGTGCTGTAAATATAATGGCAGAAAAATTAATAGGAACAAATATATTCTTTGACGTAGTAAGTGTTGGAGCTACTATAAACCTTATGATAGCGGCAACTTTAGCAGAAGGAACTACAGTGTTAGAAAATGCTGCAAGAGAGCCACACGTAGTAGACGTAGCAAACTTTTTAAATGCTATGGGAGCTAATGTTAAAGGGGCAGGGACGGATGTCATAAGAATCAAAGGTGTTAAGGAATTAAAAGGCTGTAATTATAGTGTTGTACCTGATCAAATAGAAGCAGGAACATTTATGATAGCAGCGGCAGCTACAAGAGGAGACGTAACAATTCAAAATGTTATACCAAAGCACTTAGAATCAATTTCAGCTAAGCTTTTAGAAATGGGAGCTAAAGTAGAAGAGGGAGACGATAGTGTTAGAGTTTATGTTGATGGAGATTTAAAAGGAGTAAATTTAAAAACTGCTCCATATCCAGGATTCCCAACAGACGTTCAACAACCAATGTGTACTCTACTATCTACAGCTAAAGGTAGAAGTATAATAGTTGAAACTATATGGGAAAATAGACATAAGCATGTAGATGAACTTAAAAAAATGGGAGCTACTATAAAAGTTGAAGGAAGATCAGCTATTATAGATGGTGTAGATAGACTTACAGGGGCTGTTGTTAAGGCTACTGACTTAAGAGCAGGAGCTGCAATGGTTATCGCAGGTTTAATTTCTGATGGAGTTACAGAAATAACAAGTATTGAACACATAGATAGAGGATACCCTCATATAGAAGAAAAGTTCAGAATGCTTGGTGCTGATATAGTCAGAAAATAAGAACAATAAATGGGGGAAATATATGATTTTTTGTTCACTATATAGTGGAAGCAGTGGTAATAGCATATTAGTAGGTTCAGAAAAAACTAAAATACTAATTGATGCAGGATTATCAGGCAAAAAAATAATAGATGGTTTACAAGAAGTAGGTCAAAATCCAAATGAGATTGATGGTATTTTCATAACCCATGAGCATAGTGACCATATAAAAGGAGCAGGTATATTATCAAGAAAATTTAATATACCTATATATGCAAATGAGCTTACTTGGAAAGCCATGGAGAAATCCCTAGGAAAAATAAAAGAAGAAAATATAAAAATTATGCCTAAGAGAAGCACCATGAGTTTAAATGATTTAGATATAACATCTTTTAATACTCCACACGATTCTGTGGCTTCAACAGGTTATACTATAAAGCACAAAGGAAAAAGTGCAAGTATTGCGACTGATATTGGAACATTTACAGAGGAAATATTAAGAAATATTAGAGAATCTGAAGTTATTTTATTAGAATCAAATCATGATGTACAGATGGTTAAGTTTGGACCATACCCTTATGAACTAAAAAGAAGGGTACTTAGTGAGGTTGGACATTTATCTAATGAAGATTGCGGAAAAGCTATCGTTGATATAATGAAGCATGATAAGCATAGAAAAATAATATTAGGTCATTTAAGCAATACTAATAATGTGCCAGAATTAGCTGAACAAGCTGTTATTAATGTATTAAATGCACATAAAATTAACATAGGGAAAGATTTAGAGCTTAAGTTAGCAGATAGACATAAACCAAGTAGTTATATAAGTTTTTAAGTAAGGGGAATTTATATGAAAAAAGGGATGATTTTATTAATTCTATCATCTTTTTTGTTAGTTGGATGTGACAGCATAAAAATGGATAAGTTAGCAGCTAACAATAATGAGAGGGTAAAAACAATAGCTAATGATTTAATAGGAGATATTGATTTATCTTTATACTTTGATGGAACTAAGGATGAACAAAATCCTAAAATAGAGCAACAAGAAATACTTGTTGATGGTGATGAAATTTTAGGGCAGTATTTAATACAAGCTCTTATTCAAGGGCCATCTCAAAAGGGAAGTTTAGCTCCTATATTACCTAAGGATACTAAATTATTATCTTTTGATATAAAAGATGATATTGCAATCATAAATTTAAGCAAAGAAGCTATTGTAAATATGAGTGCAACTAAAGAACAGGCAACCTTAGAAGGTATAATAGCTACAATAACCCAAATACCAAGTATTAATAAGATTAATATACTTGTTGATAATCAAATGGTTGATTCATTAGGTGGTAATTTTGACATTAGTAAACCTTTCGGAAAAGAAGATATACCTAATTTAAAGATAAATAATTAGGGAATTTGTAAAAATGTAAACAAATAATTTCATATGTATTAAAAATATATATTATATATGTTTATTAATTAGTAAAATATTGAAATATATTGTCTAAATTATTATAATTTTGATATAAAGTTGATTAAAAAGGAGAAGGAAGTATGAGTTTATATAAGCAATGGACAGACATGGTTGTAGAATATGTTAAGGTTAAGGGAGAAGCTGCATTCTGGAAAGAATATAGTGATGTAGAAACTAAAATATACAAAGATTTATTAGCTAATCACAAAGAAGTTAAGAAAGCTACAATTGCAGATTTAGCTAAAGAATACGGTACAACAGAAGAGTTTGTAATGGGATTCGTAGATGGAATAAACGATAGTTTAAAAACTCCATATGACTTAGAAAAAGTTGAAAGTAATACAGAATTATCATTTGATATAGACTTTGAAAATTTATACTACAATATGTTAGATGCAAAAGCAGATTACTTATTTAACTTACCTCAATGGGATGCTATATTCTCAGGAGAAAAGAGAAGAGAAATCCAATTCAGATACAGAGATTCAAAAACTGTAAGAAATGAAGAAGTTAAAGTTGGAAGAAATGAACCATGTCCATGTGGAAGTGGAAAGAAATATAAAAAGTGTTGTGGAAAATAATTAATTTTTTTAATAGGTAGACTTAGTCTACCTATTTTTTATGTGCTTTTTTAAGATTTTAATATGATATAATTTAAGTATTAATTATTTTGGGGGAGTTTATATTATGGATAAGAATGTTATGTGGTTAAGAGAATGTAGAATTAATAAAGTTATAAAAGCTTTAGAAGAAAATAATATGAATGGCTATTTAGTAAATTCAAAAGAAGAACTTATAAGTAAGATAGAAGAATTAACTAATAGTGGAGATATAGTAGCGTGCGGAGGCTCTATGTCTTTATTTGAAGCTGGAGTTATAGATCATCTTAGAAGTGGAAGATATGAATTTTTAGATAGATATAAAGAGGGGTTAAAACCTGAAGATATAAAAAAGATATACAGAGATGCTTTTTCATCAGATGTATATTTCACAAGTACAAATGCAATTACTGAAGAGGGTGAAATATATAATGTTGATGGTAATGGAAACAGAGTAGCAGCAATGCTTTATGGACCAGATAAGGTCATAATTGTAGCAGGATATAATAAAATTGTTGAAAATTTAAGTGAAGCTATACAAAGAAATAGAAGGATTTCAGCTCCTGCTAATGCAAAAAGATTAAATAAGAAAACACCTTGTGCTAAGGTAGGAAATTGCATGGATTGTAAGAGTCCAGAAAAGATATGTAGGGAGTATACTTTAATCAGAAGTCAAAGTAATTCAAATAGAATACATGTAATATTCTTAAATGAAGAATTAGGATATTAAAATTTACAAGTAAGGACATGTAAAAATGTTCTTACTTTTTTATAAATCTGAATTTGATAAAGAATGATAATTTGTAAATAATTATTATTAAATGTATTGCTTTGCAATTATTAAATTTTGAAAATTAATAAAGTCTTTTTATTAAGAAATTAATATTACTAAATTGTAAGTAGAATACAATGGTATTATAATATGAACATGGTTCAAATAAAAAAAGGAGATGAAAGTAATGTCAAAAGAATTAATTATAGCAATAATATTTATGAATTTAGCACTATTATTTTATAGTATAGGTGTTTGGTCTGAAAAGATTCAAAAAACTTTAAAACCATGGCACTTAGCATTTTTCTACTTAGGTCTAATTTGTGATACTACAGGAACTGGAGCTATGGAAAAAATAGCTGGGGGAATAAACTTTAGTTTCCACACAATAACAGGTGGAGCAGCATTAATATTAATGTTAGTACATGCTATCTGGGCAACTGTAGTTTTAGTAAAGAAAGATAAAAATATGATAGCTAAATTCCACAAGTTTAGTATAATTGTTTGGGTAATTTGGTTAATACCATTCTTTACAGGAGCTGCAATGCATATGCTATAAAAAGTTTAAAAGACTATGTAAGAATATATCTTGCATAGTCTTTTTTATATATAAAAATTAATATTTTAGTTTTAAAATATTATGGTATTTAAAATTTATTAAGACCATGTACTAAAAATTAATAACTCATTTATATATCTCACTAATTATGAATTATTAATAAGAGGTATAAGGTGTTTTATAGGATTACTAAGAGCTTTACTTTATGGTAATATTATTGGTAGTTAAAACTAGGAGGGCGAAAGATGAATATAACAGTGATTTCAGTAGGGAAACTAAAGGAAAAGTATTTAAAGCAAGCTATAGATGAGTATTCAAAGAGATTAAGTAGATATTGCAAATTAGAAATAATAGAACTTCCTGATGAGAAAACACCAGATAATGCTTCAGAAAAAGAGGAGCTTCAAATAAAAGAAAAAGAAGGTAAGTTAATACTTTCAAAAATAAAGGATAATATGCATGTAATTGCTATGGATTTAAAAGGTAATGAAATAACTTCTGAGAAATTTTCAAAGTATATAGAGAATTGTGGAGTTATGGGAAATTCAAATATTACCTTTGTAATTGGAGGAAGCCTTGGTTTATCACAAGAAGTAATAAAAAGAGCTGATTACAAATTATGCTTTTCAAAAATGACATTCCCACATCAATTATTTAGAGTAATGTTATTAGAACAAGTTTATAGAGCCTTTAGAATAATGAAGAACGAACCGTACCATAAATAATGGATATTTTTATTTTAAGTGGATTAAAATGAATTAAGAGAAATAGACTCAATAAAACTTAATATAAATGATAAACTAGTTGAATATCTAGTAAAATAAGGAGGAGTACCTATTAAAGGTATTCCTTTTTCTTTTATGTTAAGAAATATTGGATTAAAGGTGTTGAATTTAGATATAGTTATATAGAAAAAAATGTATTAATTTTAAATAATTAAAAAAAATAAATATAAAAGGTTGTAAATAGTTAAGTACTATGTTATACTAAAATAGTAGCAGAGTAGCTAACAAAAAAAGTTTCATTTAGATAAATAGTTCTCAAAATTAGAGATTATATATCCATTTAGAATCTTTAATTTTAGGAGGAATGTTTATGTCAGATAAAACATTAAAATGCAGAGATTGCGGAAGTGAATTCATATTTTCAGTAGGAGAGCAAGAATTCTACAAAGAAAAAGGATTTGAAAATGAGCCAACAAGATGTATATCTTGTAGAAGAGCTAAAAAAGAGCAAAATAGAAGATAATTTTAGATTATTATAGGTTGTGGTTTAAACTACAACCTTTTTTTATGTAAAAATATTATAAAAACCTCACTTAATACTGATACGGAGAAACGTACCATAAATAGAATTAAAAAAAGCCTGTTTTTATTTAAAACAGGCTTTTTTTAATATAAAGTTTTTAACTATCTACCATAGTTCCACCATTTACATGAAGAACTTGTCCTGTTACGTAGGAGGAATCATCAGATGCTAAGTAGATATATGCTGGTGCGAGTTCAAAAGGTTGACCAGCACGTTTCATTGGGACATCAGATCCAAAGCGAGCTACTTCTTCCTCTGAAAAACTTGATACTATAAGAGGAGTCCAAATAGGACCTGGAGCTACTGCGTTAACTCTTATTCCATTTTTAACGATTGATTGTGAAAGTGATCTTGTAAAGGTAACTACAGCACCTTTGGTTGAGGAGTAATCTATAAGATTTTCCTTGCCTTGGTAAGCAGTAACAGAGGTAGTATTTACTATTGTACTTCCTCTTTTCATGTATTTTAAAGCTTCTTGTGTAAGATAGAACATTGAGAAAATATTTATTTTAAAGGTTAATTCAAGTTGCTCTTGTGAAATACAGTTTATATTATTTTGAGGGAATTGAACTCCAGCATTATTTATTAAAACATCTATCCCACCTAAAGTTTCCACTGTAAATCTAACTAATTTTTCACAGAAGTTTTTATTAGAAATATCACCAGGAACTAAGTAGCATTTTCCACCATATTTTTCTACGTATTTCTTTGTAGTTTCAGCATCATCATTTTCGTAAAGATAAGAGATTACAATATTTGCTCCTTCTTTTGCAAAGGCTATAGAAACTGCTCTACCAATTCCACTATCACCACCAGTAATAAGAACTGATTTTCCTTTTAATTTTTCACTGCCCTTATAATCAGGATTATCAAATATAGGACTAGGAACCATTATTGATTCTATTCCAGGTTGAACTGATTGATGTTGAGGTGGGAATTTCTTTGGTAACTTTTCAAAGTTTATACTATTATCACAATATGGATTCATTAGATACTCCTTAGGTATTTATAATACTAGTTATTTTATGAAGAGATAATTATATTTGTGATTTTAAAGAGAGAATTTCAACTTTTTCATAATTAAAATCAAGAAATTTATTAAAAATATTATTATAATTTAAGTTCTTACAATTTAATTTAAGTTTTATTAGGAATATTATTTCATATAGTAGTCAACATATAAGTGCAAAGAAAGATATTAAGAGACTACTGTGATAAACATGATTTATATGAAGAATATAGATATTGATATATATGTAGAAAATTTAATAGTAGAGTCAATTGGAGTATGTAATGATTCAAGTTGTGAATATGTATATTTAGGTATAAAAGGTACTTCAATAGAAGTAATCCAGTAGATTTGATTAGATATGCTCAAAATTAGGATTAATTATAGAAGGCGGTCTTTTTTAAAATACACTATATTTATTAAAATAAAATTTTTATTATTTTGTAAATTTTTATAATTTTATATTTATATATTAATTAAAATTTTATAAATATTAAAAATAATTTAGGAATAATTAACATTAAAGTAATTGAATAGTAAACAATGGTGGTGATAAAATTAATAAAAAATAAGTAAATGGAGGGGTTTTTTTATGAAAAAAAAGCTTATAATGGCGCTGATAGTTGCATTATCAGCTCATGGGATGGAAACTGTATATGCACAAGATATAGTTGATACAGTTGAAAATAGAATAGAAGTTCAAGAGTCAAACTATGCTTCATTAAAGGTTATAACTGAAGGAAAAGGAACAGTATCAATAAATGGCCAAACTTTAACTGGTGGAGATGTATCAGTAAAAGCTGGTGAATCAGTAAGAGTAAATGTAAATCCATCAGAAGGATATGAATTAGATAAGGTAGAAGTTAATGGTGTAGTATTAACAAAAGACAATGCACCATCAGCAATGGAAAGCTTAGCTAATGGATATTTTGATTATACATTCTGGGGAGATCAAGCAAACTCAATAAAAGTAACATTTGCTAAAGTTGAAACTAATCAAACAACATTAAAAGTAACAACAGAAGGAAAAGGAACAGTATCAATAAATGGCCAAACTTTAACTGGTGGAGATGTATCAGTAAAAACTGGTGAATCAGTAAGAGTAAAAGTAAATCCAGCAGAAGGATATGAATTAGATAAAGTAGAAGTTAATGGTGTGGTATTAACAAAAGACAATGCACCATCAGCAATGGAAAGTTTAGCTAATGGATATTTTGATTATACATTCTGGGGAGACCAAGCAAACTCAGTAAAAGTAACATTTGCTAAGGTTGAAACTAACCAAACAATACTAAACGTAACAACAGAAGGAAAAGGATCAGTAGAAATAAATGGACAAACTTTAACTGGCGGAGATGTATCAGTAAAAACTGGTGAAGCAGTAAGAGTAAAAGTAAATCCAGCAGAAGGATATGAATTAGATAAAGTAGAAGTTAATGGTGTGGTATTAACAAAAGACAATGCACCATCAGCAATGGAAAGTTTAGCTAATGGATATTTTGATTA
>OVXK01000076.1_pt1 | contig 74234 bp, 56 predicted proteins | sample 1732021 | NCBI WGS metagenome assembly OVXK01 (sample SAMEA4413051, study PRJEB24355) | metagenome | biome: human; feature: gut; material: faeces | place: United Kingdom | collected 2010 | reverse complement strand
GATGCAGATGCTGATTCAGATGCAGACGCTGACTCAGATGCAGATGCTGATTCAGATTCAGATGCGGATGCAGACTCAGATGCAGACGCTGACTCAGATGCAGATGCAGACTCAGATGCAGACGCAGACTCAGATGCAGACGCAGACTCAGATGCAGACGCTGATTCAGATGCAGACGCTGACTCAGATGCAGACGCTGACTCAGATGCAGATGCTGACTCAGATGCAGATGCTGATTCAGATGCAGACAAAGATCATAATGACAAAGCAGATAAATCAAATGATAACGAATTACCTGATACTGGTAATAACACTCAAAATAATGGCACATTATTTGGTTCATTATTTGCTGCACTTGGAGGACTATTCTTAGCGGGCAGCCGTCGTAAAAACAAAAATAATGAAGAAAAATAATAGGTAGTCTTTATATTTGCGCAATGAAAATTAAAACCAGGCCTTCTATGGTCTGGTTTTCTTTTAAATACTATGATATAGATTGATATAAATAGAATTAATAAGGAGAAAACTATGGATTTTGACTATAAATTAGATAAATTATTAACCGAAGTAAATAATAAAAGTGAAATTAATAATTATGTTTTTATAAGTTTGGGTAAACCTAACATCAAAGCCCAAGTTAAATTAATCAAAAAAACTAATTATCTTAAGCAAGATATTTCGAAATTAGCACTTAAATTTAAAAAGAAGACAGGTCAGTTTCCAGATTGGATTAAATTAGATATTGTTACGTCAACAGAAAAAGTTCTATTTAAAGAATTAAGAAAAGAATTGATTAATACAAGACGTAATTATGTGGATTTTGGTATAGCATTTGATAGTCAATGGAATTTAGCAGTGTTACCTGAAGAAATTAATGCGAATGCTTTTGTTCGACCAGATAATTCTACTAAAGAATTATTTCTTTCTGAAAAAAATATTAATAATTATTTACGTAAATATACGACTAATAAAAAGGCATTTTCTAGTGAATTTTATAATGAAAAAGAAGTTGTTAAATTTTATACACATGGTTTCTTTATAGGTAATGAGAAAGTATATGAACTATACAGCAATGGTTATAGAAAAGGTTTAAGAAAAGTAGATCATTTAGAGAATGAAATTGATCAATTAATTGAAAGTAGCACTAATTTTTTACAGAATATGTTGTTAGATAATGGTAAGTATATTTATGGATATTTCCCACATTTTGATAATGAAATTGGATTTTATAATATTTTAAGACATTCATCTTCTACATATGCTTTGATAGAAGGATTAGCTTATTTAGGCAAAAGTTTACAACCCGTTGAAAAGGCAATTGATTATGTTATTTCAAATCAATTACTTGAAGTTGAAGATAAAGCATATATCTATGATGATACGGAAGACGCTAATGAAATTAAATTAGGACAAAATGCTTCATTTATATTCGCTATATGTGAATATTTAAAACATGAGAGTAATCCTAAATATCTTGAAGCTGCTCAAAAAGTAGCGAAAGGTATTCTTTCAATGATTGATGAAGATACGTATGAAACGACGCACTTATTGAATTATCCTGATTTAAGCGTAAAAGAGAAATTCAGAATTATTTATTATGATGGCGAAGCTGCGCTTGCATTGTTGAGACTATATCAAAGAGATAATAATAAAGTATGGTTGAAAACTGTAGAAAATTTAATGGATCGTTTCCTTAAGAAGAAATATTGGCAATATCATGATCATTGGCTAGGTTATTGTACAAATGAATTAATTCAAATTACCCCTCAAGAAAAATATTTTGAATTTGGTATAAAAAATGTGAATACGTATCTAGATTATATTAAAAATCGTGAAACTACTTTCCCAACATTCTTGGAAATGTTAATGGCTACTTATAGATTAGTACAAAAAGCCAAAGAAACTGGTTATGGGGAATTAGTAAATCATTTGATAGATGAGGAATATTTAAAAGAAGTTATTGATATTAGAGCAGATTATCAAAGAGTAGGCTTCTTTTACCCTGAAACTGCAATGTACTTTAAAAATCCATCTAGAATTTTAGGAAGTTTCTTTATTAAACACCATGGTTATCGTGTCCGTATTGATGATATTGAGCATTATCTATCAGGATATGTACAGTACCAAAAGGCGTTCAAAGGGTAGGTAGTGATTATGCTAACAATTGAAAAAATTTATGGTTCTGTTGCAAAGTTGAATTTATAGTATAATTTTAACAAGAAGGAGTCTTCTGTATGAACTATTTCAGATATAAACAATTTAACAAGGATGTTATTACTGTAGCCGTTGGCTACTATCTAAGATATGCATTGAGTTATCGTGATATATCTGAAATATTAAGGGAACGTGGTGTAAACGTTCATCATTCAACGGTCTACCGTTGGGTTCAAGAATATGCCCAATTTTATATCAAATTTGGAAGAAAAAGCATCAAAAAGCTTATTACAAATGGCGTATTGATGAGACGTACATCAAAATAAAAGGAAAATGGAGCTATTTATATCGTGCCATTGATGCAGAGGGACATACATTAGATATTTGGTTGCGTAAGCAACGAGATAATCATTCAGCATATGCGTTTATCAAACGTCTCATTAAACAATTTGGTAAACCTCAAAAGGTAATTACAGATCAGGCACCTTCAACGAAGGTAGCAATGGCTAAAGTAATTAAAGCTTTTAAACTTAAACCTGACTGTCATTGTACATCGAAATATCTGAATAACCTCATTGAGCAAGATCACCGTCATATTAAAGTAAGAAAGATAAGGTATCAAAGTATCAATACAGCAAAGAATACTTTAAAAGGTATTGAATGTATTTACGCTCTATATAAAAAGAACCGCAGGTCTCTTCAGATTTACGGATTTTCGCCATGCCACGAAATTAGCATCATGCTAGCAAGTTAAGCGAACACTGACATGATAAATTAGTGGTTAGCTATATTTTTTACTTTGCAACAGAACCTTATGTTCTTATCTCAAAAAATAAAGTAGCAATTTGTAATTTGTATAACTGTATTTAAAATTATGAAATGAAAAACTTCTATTGTGCAAAGAAAGTAATATTATTAAGATTAAGAATGTTTTGAGAGAAACTAACATAAAAGAGTAGTATACTTTTAGTCGTTATAGAACATCAACATTAAATCTTAGATGTTTTAATATTATTTTTCATTTTTAGATGAATTACCGTTTGACGTAGAATTAAACTTCTCTTCTTGACTAGTTATTCTATTTTTAGATTTATCTTTTTGAAAACGATCGCTATGAGAAGTATTATCTTCATTATACAATCCTTCTTTTGGTGGATTATATATTTTGCTATTAGCTTTATGTTCTTCGAATCTTCTTTTTTCATCTTCGGTTGAAATGTCAATTGGTTGTGACGTTGAACCATCTGCTTTATTTACCCATACTGCTAATCTGATTGGATAACCATCTGCATGTGCACTCATAAATTCTATAAAATATCTTTCATTGGTGCTTTTGTTATACAAGGTTTTTACTTCATCCATAGAATGGCCACCAGAAACAAACTTTTCATAAACAATTTTTTCTGCTTCTCGAGGGGTTATTTGATGAGAGTTTTCTCGTTCTTGACTTTGATAATTATTAAAATTTTGATTATTAGTAGTTTTTTGTTGGTTATATTGAGATTGGTTTTTCTGATTTTGATTTTGTTCTTGTGTACTAGTATTTTTATTTGTATTATCACTTTTTCCATCATCGTTATTTAGAGTATTAAAGTTACAAGCAGTTAAAAATAATGTAGAAATCAATAATAATGTATTTATATATTTAATTTTCATTATATACTCCTCCTATTAAAATGTTGTGAGACTATACCTAGATAAGTCTAACATTTCAATATTATATAATATACAAAAACTTCGGAATTCGTAATAATTAAATACTTAGAAATGTTTTGTGTTGAACCGAGTTTGTGTAACTTATATATGCTCGGTAAAGATATAACATCATAAATTAAGATTATATGAAACGATAGAACGGTATTAAATAACATATACATATCTGTTGTATATTGTTATAAAAATAAGGTTAGCAAATTGCTAAATATTAAATTAAAGTTAAATTTCATTTTGATTATAGTTTTCATTATAATATTTGTAATAATGTCATTTGTTGTGAGTTATATAATTAGTTCAGTAGATCCTAAATATAGTATTACATGTTACTTTATAGCTATAAGTTTTGTTGTGATATTTGCCACATTTAGTGGTGCTTATCTAGATACTAAAATTTCTGGAGACAAGGATAGAAAATCATAAAAAATATCAAAAGAAAGAAAAGAATAAAAAATAATTAATAATATCAATATGATAAATTTTTAAAACATTCTAATATTATAAAAGAATCAAAATTATCATTATATACTGCACCGGAAAATCATCGGTTTTAAAATAATGAGTAGTGGAATTATGGAGATTTTAGACTTAATAGATGGTTACGCTACTCTTATTATCAAATTGCTTGAAGATAGAGATATGGATGAAGAATCTCCACAGTTATACCACAGTTCACTAAAAATTTTTAGTGAGTGTAATAGAATGGATTATCATATTAATCAAATTGATACTAGAAGTATTAAACATACCTAAATCAACATATTACCGATGGAAAAACAAAAACCATAAAAATGATGCCGTAACACAAAAAGTCATTGAATTATGTAAAGCTAACCACTATACCTACGGTTATCGTAAGATTACAGCGTTGATTAATCAATATTATACATCACCAATTAATCATAAGAGAGTACAGAGAATGATGCAGAAGCATAATTTGAACTGCCGAGTTAGACTTAAAAAGACGACAAGGATAGGTAAACCGTATTATAAAACGGACAATTTAAAGCGAGTTGTCCCATGGAAGTATTAACAACCGATATTACTTATTTACCATTTGGTCATTCTATGTTGTATTTATCTTCGATAACGGATATTTATAACGGAGAAATTGTGGCGCATAAAATCGATGATAAACAAGACCAAAGTTTAGTTAATGATACATTAAATCAAATCGATATACCTGAGGCTTGTATATTACATAGTGATCAGGGCAGCGTTTATACATCTTATGCTTATTATCAATTGTGCGAAGAAAAAGGCATTATCAGAAGTATGTCCCGAAAGGGAACACCTGCCGATAACGCCCCGATAGAAAGTTTCCATTCCTCGCTAAAGTCTGAAACTTTTTACATCAATAATGAGCTTAATCGCTCTAATCATATTGTAATAGATATTGTCGAAAAGTACATTAAAAACTATAATAATAATCGAATTCAACAAAAACTAGGCTACTTATCCCCTGTAAAATACAGAGAATTAGCAGCCTAGAACGTGGTATTTTTATTAAGTTACCGTTTTAAAGGTTCAGTGCCGTATCTACTTCATATTTATCAAGACGTGAGTATTTATAGTATTTAGCATTCATTAGTTTGTTTTTTTCATCTTTCATAACTTCTGCTAATTCATCTAACAAATCTTCTTTTGTAACATTCATTCTGTAAGATGAAAACTTATTATTCTCTTTGGTATCAAATATACTTGAACGAACAAAATGTTCATGTGCAGCAACTATAAACTTTCTAGGTAAATTATAGTCTTTTTCAAATCCTAAAATCCAATGTCTAGCTATATATCTTCTCTTTTCTTCATGAATTAATTGTTTATTATTTAAAAATTCTGGGAGGTTAATTCCTAACAATAATCTTTCTTGTAAGTTTATTTGAATAGTGCGCTTTATGTCTTCTTTTTCCCACTCTTCAATTCTTTTTTCTTTTTCTCTAAACTCATTATATTTTTGAATATCTTTTAAAAAGTGATCTATATCTGAAAAGAGTTTTTTACTAATTTTTTTAGGTAAATAAGATTTTTCTTTACAGTTTTGCATCCATTTTCTTTTAGGCTCTATTCTATATAAGTACCAGTCTTTTGCCATTGGTTTAATATAAGTGCTTAAACCAGCTAAACCACGTTCACCATCAGTTTCTTTAATAATTAAAACGTGTAACATAAGATGTTCGAATAAATCACAATATACTAAGTTATCCAATTTTTGATATTCAAAAGGATACTTGTAATGTTTTATATATTCTTTGTTTGAAATGTTTTCGTATTTATCTTCTAGTATGTGATGACAGTACAGCCCCTCACTTGTTCTTGAATATTTACCAAGACTAATTGTTTTTATCTCGTCATTTAAGAACTTATTATAAGATTTTTCCTTAAAGTAATCGTCTTTAACTTTGCCATATTTTTTAAGCAATAGTTGAATAGCATCATAATATGATAAATAGATAAATTTTTTATAATAATTGTATTTATCTTTGTAAGTATTTTCATCACTCAATTTTATACCTCCATTTAATAACTATACTTATTTATCTTTTTTCTATTTTCTAAATTCCCACATACTGATTGAATTTAATCGATCCATATGAGAACGAAGTTTTTCGTTTTCTTATTTCAATTCATCATGATTGAGTTTCATTTCGTCATATAATCCTCTCAGATGTTTGTTTTCTTCTTTTAAGATTTTAAATACTCACTATCATTACATAAAACGACTTATCGGAAGTAGATATGCTAAATAATTCACAGATGGTATAATGATGGCGTCGCCTTAACTTCCGGCGGTATTTTCGGCGGAAGGAGGTGAAATCATGAGTTTAATATTTGTTAGCATAATTGCACCCATAATATCAGGGTGTATAGTTGCGATTTTTACGTTTTGGCTAAACAATCGCAATAAATAATAAGGCGACAAAGCCTCACCATCAAAAGAACCCCCAATCTACAGCCATAGATTGGGGGTTCGGTGATTCATGAGTCTAATATTTGTTAAATGTATTATAACACCACAGTGCGTAGGAATGCAAAGTTATGTTTTAAATAAATACTTTTAAATGTAGAAAGGGGAAATACATGTTGGATAAAGTTAAGATAAAAGAAGAGTTTAAAATGTTGAAAAATGAAATTTATACAAAAAAAAGTTTTAGAGGAAGCAAAAAAAGGCAATTAATAACATTTAAATACTTATTACCTTTTAGAATGCCCATAAAAGAAATTGAAAATATTGACTTTATAGCTGAAGAAAATACATTTATGAAATTCATTCATAGAGAACACAATATTTTCGAAAAAGATAACATTAAAAGAGAGAGACAAACATATATTGAAATCACTTCAGTTATTAATAAAAATCAGTTTAAAAGAGTAAAATCTGGATCTACTTCTAGAGAGTCTAAAAAAACTAGAGTTTTAACTGAAGTTTTTAATAACCAATTTAATACCCTTAATAATTTCATTAAAATTATCAGTGTGAAGTATCAGTACCACAATGTTTTTCAACTGTCTCTTGGTGATATATTAAGTATTCCATATTATGTCATATACAGTATGGAAGGTGAGATAAAAGATATGAGTCTTTTTCTTATAAATAAACCGGGTAAAATAGAAGAAGATCAATATTCAGAATTGAAAAAAAGTGAATTATTAAATATTAAACAAAACTATCAAATTTTCACTAATCACCCTAGTAATACATATGTAATAGCTATGAGAAAAGGTGAAAGAGCAATTTATAAGGCTGATTACAATGTAGCAATTATACAAATTCAGACTGCATTAGAAGTTTTTATTACTAAGTTTTTAGAGAGATATTATAAATTAGACCAACAGCTAAGTGATGGAAAAATTAGCAATAAGCTTGCAGGTGGCTACAGAAATATTATTAAGGACCAATTATTAAAAATAGTAAGAAAATTAAATTTAAATAATTCTTATGAGATTGAAAATTGCATAAATCAATATATTGATAACTATTATCCTATGAGAAATAAAATTGTTCATGAAGGTCTATCTTATAGTAAAGACGAGGCGTTAAAATTCCAAGCTATAGTAAATGATTTAATTAGACTATTAGTATTTAATATGAAAAATGCAATGATGAGCGATTTTTCTAAAGAATTTAATATGTATAATATTCATAATGAAAATATTAATATGGAAAGTATAAAAGAAAAATACAAATAAATATAAAACTAGGATAAAGAGATTACATATATTGTTCGTTTCGAGCACACCCTAATCATACTGATATAGTAGTTGAATTTATAATGACTCAAACGTATGATTTGGGTGTATATTAATTATGGAGTGAAAATAAATGTCGGCTATGCGAGGGTATTATCCATGGAACAAAATTTAAAAAGACAACTGGATAATTTGAAAACGTTTGGTGTGAAAAACATTTACAGAAAAACAGTCTGGGGAATCTATTAAAAATAGATTGTTATTTCAATAATTTCTTAGTTTTGTGAGGGTGGAAGATGAGGTTGTAGTGTAGTCATTTGATCGTTTAGGCCTTAATTACGATGAAGTGATCAAGACAGTTAATTATTTAAAAAACAAATAAGTTTAATTAATGATTACTAGCATACCTATGATGAATGATGAGATTGGCAATTCATTATTAGATAAATTTATGAAAAATCTATTCATTCATATATGAGCAATGGTTTCAGATTTTCTCACTCCTGAATATTTTCTATTGAATACAAACGCTCTTCTCCATTAATTTCACAACTAACGTCAAATTTATTAGGCCTTTGACTATTCTCGCTATATTTCACTTCAATTTTAATATTTTTTACTTCTCTCCCTTTTTAATTGCTTTTTGCCATTCTTTCTTCATGTTATACCATTCTCCGTTCTCTTTAAATGAGCGGTTGATGTATTTACTTTGGGGGACGAGATTATCTATATCTTTAGAACCTCCGAATCCGCGCGCAATTAAATGACCGCCGTCATCATCTGGTAATCGGTCTTCTCTTCCTACTGTTCGTTGCGCATATGAATTACGTCCGCCATCTAGAAGTGATAGGTCATCCGCATATACTTCTTTAATACGGCCTTTGTGATCCGTTCGATACACGTGTCCATGCGGTGTTGTATATTCGATGTTGGCCTTCAATTTCTTAGGCTTCATAAATCTGCGTTCATAATGGTCACCATATTCAACCTTTGTAAGATTTGGGGCTTCTTGATAATGAATATGATTTTATAGTTTTCAATTATAAAAAAGACAATTTCTATTGAATAAATATAGAAATTGTCTTTTTCTTCGTATAAGACCTTTATGTTACAAAATCTTTGTTAATCTTCTTTCAAATGTTCAATTGTTTTGAATCCTTCACGATAATTAGCTAGTTCTTCCATCATCGCGTACCAATCATGGCCTACTTTTTGTAGTGTCTGTTGAATTAATTCATCTTGTGCTTGGTTTAACTTACCTATTAAATCATCACCCGCTTCAGTGGTAAAAAGTTTTTTTACTCGTCTATCCTGCTTAGATGTTTGTTCGACGATTAAACCTTCTTCTTTTAATTTACGTAACGTTGCATGCGATCCTTGTTTAGATATTTCAAGCGTAATCAAAAGTTCTTTAATTGTTATACCCGGTAATTTATTAATGAAAAATAAGAACCGATGATGTTGGCGACTCATGCCATATTGCTCAATAATTTCATCCGCTGTAGTAATAAAAGTCTTATACGCGAAGTAAAACAGCATATGTTCGTAATCATTTTTATTTTTAGACATTTAACACTATCCTTTTTTTATTCAATATCGTTATTATAATAAACTTTTGACTGATAGTCATATATTTCAGAAACTGTTCAAACTTTTAATAGGTCAACTTAGTTGACTTTATTTCAGATTGACGTTATTATGATAATTGTAAGATAAAAGAAATCAAAGGTGGAATTATATATGAAACAACGCGTAGGACAATATTTAATGGACGCGGTTTATTCAGCAGGTGCTGACAAAGTGTTTGGTGTCCCAGGAGATTTTAATCTAGCCTTTTTAGACGATATTATTGCACATAATGATATTAAATGGATTGGTAATACAAATGAGCTTAATGCAAGTTATGCTGCCGACGGATATGCACGTATTAATGGCATCGGTGCAATGGTAACAACATTTGGAGTGGGTGAATTAAGTGCTGTCAATGGAATCGCTGGATCTTATGCTGAGCGTGTGCCAGTTATTGCCATCACTGGGGCACCTACTCGAGCTGTAGAACAAGAAGGCAAATACGTTCACCATTCCCTTGGCGAAGGAACTTTTGATGATTATAGAAAAATGTTTGAGCCTATTACAACTGCGCAAGCTTATATTACACCTGATAATGCTACCACAGAAATTCCAAGAGTAATCAATACGGCGCTTCAACAACGTCGTCCAGTTCACATTCATTTACCTATTGATGTCGCACTAACAGAGATTGAAATTTCAAACCCATTCAAACCAGAAGTCGAACCACAAAAAAACGTTCAAAGTTATATCAATATGGTTCAAGACAAACTTGAATCGGCATCTCAACCTGTCATTATTACAGGACATGAAATAAATAGTTTCCATCTGCATAAAGAACTCGAACAATTCGTTAATCAAACTCAAATTCCAGTTGTTCAGTTATCTTTAGGTAAAGGTGCATTTAATGAAGAAAATCCTTATTATATGGGTATCTTTGATGGTTCAATAGCAGAACAAGATATTCAAGATTATGTTAATCAAAGTGATGCTATTTTGAATATTGGTGCTAAATTAACAGATTCTGCAACAGCTGGGTTCTCATATCAATTTGATATTAATGAAGTGATTATGCTAAATCATAATGAATTTAAAATTAATGATACATGCATCGAAGCATTTTCATTACCAAATATATTAAATGGTTTAAATAAGTATATTCACTACAAAAACACTAATGATTTCCCACAATATGAGAGACCACAATCACACAATTACGAACTTAGTGATCAGCCATTAACTCAAGAGACTTATTTCAATATGATGCAAGATTTTTTACAACAAGATGATATTTTAATCGCTGAACAAGGTACATCATTCTTTGGTGCTTATGACTTAGCCTTGTACAAAGATAATACTTTTATCGGGCAACCATTATGGGGATCTATCGGCTATACACTACCAGCAACGCTAGGAACACAAATTGCAAATCCATATCGTCGAAACATTCTATTAATTGGTGATGGATCACTACAATTAACTGTTCAATCATTATCTACAATGATTCGTCAAAATTTAAACCCTGTGATATTTGTAATTAATAACGATGGTTATACAGTTGAGAGAATGATTCATGGTATGAAAGAACCTTACAATGACATTCGCATGTGGGATTACAAATCATTACCTTCTGTATTTGGTGGTGACAATGTTTTAGTTCATGATGTAAACACTTCAGAAGAACTCATGCTCACCTTCGAAAATATTAAATCTAATAGTGATCGCATGCACTTTGTAGAAGTGAAAATGGCTGTTGAAGATGCACCAGTTAAATTAAGTAATATAGCTAAAGCATTCGCATCACAAAACAAATCATCTTAATATCTTTTTAAAATTCTATAATATAAGCAATTCAAACACCCGTATAATTCTCTAGTTATACGGGTGTTAAATATATCTTTATAGAAGTTGAAACTTAAAAAATGACGTTTCCCGTGAAACAACATTCATTTAACGTTATATTTTATATCGATTAAAAGTAACATGTATGAATAATCACAAACATTTATGATTCTAATAAATCATTCTTAAGACACCTTTTTTAATGAACTTAATCATATCTTTAGCCATTGCTATAGTTTTAGAATTTGTTTTAACTTCCAAGTTAAAAATTCCAAATATACAAATAAGCCTGCACATTCTTTAATGTGAGGCTTACTTGAATTCTCTATAAACTCCGATTGTCTAAATATTGTTTATCAATAACTGAACGTGTGATATCTCGTAAGTGTGCTGGGCTCATCGAAGAACTATCCATTTGATTGCGACCATGATGAGTGGCATCTTTGTCATTATAGTCATCTAGCATCATCACTTTAAAGTTCGACTTAAGGAACTGGTTTTGGTGTTGAGTTAATTCGTAATAATTCACCATACTTCTCCACTTCACATCTTGAACTTGAAACTGTTTATCTTTCTTACTAATTTTAAAATCTATTCGTCCTAATAAATCGTTACTTTCATTTCCTGTTGACTGACCGTTCAAGAAATTCCCCAATGAATATGCTACAAGTGTACGATTTCCCTCACTTCCGTCAACCCATTTTACTGGTTGAATCACATGAGGATGTGTACCTAAAACTACATCAACACCTGCATCAGCGAAAATTTGTGCATATTTTTTTTGAGTGGCGTTAGGCTGATGCTTACCTTCATTACCCCAATGTGCTGAAACAAGTACTACATCACTTTGTTGTTTGGCTTTCTTAACATCTTGCTTAATTTTATTTTCATCAAACGTATCTACCGTATAATCATGAGTTGGTTGATGGTCGTTTGTACCAAATGTGTAACTTAATAAAGCAACTTTCACACCTTTAATTGTTTTAATAGGAATTTGACGGTGTGCTTGTTCTGATTCATATACACCCGTGAACAAAACTTGATCTTTAAATTTGTTCCAAGTATGAATATGATTTCTTACACCTTGCTCTCCTTGATCTAAGGCATGATTGTTTGCACCGTTTACAAAATTAAAGCCAGTATCTACTAAATCCTGAGCAATACTACTCGGTGTATTAAAGTTTTTAAATCCTGAATAAGGCCTATCATCCCCACCTAATGGTGATTCTTGATTAACAAAAGAAATATCTGCGTTTTGAATGTCTTTTTTTACTGGTTGATACATAGGTTTAAAATCAAAACTATTCCCCGTAATTTGTGCATCTTTATATACAACTGGGTGAATTAAATTATCACCTACAGCAACCACACGTATTGTTTTATTTGTATTTTGTTTATCGCTAAAAGATTGATTAATCGAACACCCACTAACAACTATGAAAAACGTAACTAATATCATCATATATACAAAATATTTAGATACTGTTTTCATTTTCTAATACTTTCTCTCCTTCTATAAACCTTTGTATTTATTTTCATCATATCGCTATACACTTTAATAAACAATATACGATATGTGAACATGTCGATTTTAATAAATAACTATAGTTGACTTACCTTTCATCTGGATTAACAGTAACACCGCACAAAATCAATAAGTGAAAATACTAAGACGAGTAACAATCATTTTCATATTCGTTTAATAAGATGTCCGCCTATATATCCAAATTCAATCCTTTGTATCATTACTGAACAAACCACTCAATCGCACGTTTAATAGCTCTATCCCAATAGGCATAATCATGATTTCCCGGACCATCTTCAAACTTATAAGAAACCCCTTTTTTATTTAATGTCTCAATAAATTGAAGGTTATCATGATATAAAAAGTCTTCTTTACCACACATGATAAACAATTCAGGAATATCTACATTAGCATCGATGGCTTGATCAAGTAAGTAGTACGTATCGAGTTCTGTACCTTTAATTTGAGTATTGTTGCCTGTGATAGATTGAGGGGAAAAATCAGTCCAATCCAAGTCAATGAAACGTTGTGCTTCGAAAACTGCTGAAAGTGGTGCAGCTTTAGCAAATTTATCACTTTGAGTTAGCGCAAATTTAATCGTTCCATAACCGCCCATTGAATGTCCTGCAATAAAATTATCTTCTCTTTTTCTAGATAGTGGTAAAATTTGATGTACATATTCGTAAATTTCTAATATGTAATCATAGTAACTATGTCCATATACCATATTTGCATAGCCACTATGATCGACGTTAGGCATTATAATCGCAAGTTGATGTTCATTTGCATAACGCTCGATACTTGTATATCTTATGTAAGTTGTTTCATCGCTAGACAATCCATGTAATAACAACATTGATTTCAAATGTTTCGCTGTTGTTGAACTATCAAAGAATGTTACATCCTCCGGTAAAATAATCGTTAAATTTTGATGCATTCCTATCGTTGGTGAATTGTAATTCATTGTTATTAAAGCCATATATGTCACTCCTCTACTGTATTATCTATTATTTTACTTATTCTTTTTATTAATTTATAGAAAAAACGCAACTTTGACTATAGATTATATAAATTTCTATACTTTCCAATGAGGAACTAAAATTTTATTCTCTATATTAAACAAGTTGATTTAGTATCGATTGTCTAACCTTTAAATATGATGTATTTCTAAAACAATAAATCATGAAATAAAAAAAACGATAGTGAATGATTTCATAAAAATCTATTCGACCATCGCTTGTTTTTAATTATGTATGAGTGATACGCACTCATTATAAGTCTTTACTAACCAACCAATTTTTACTGTTTTTAAATAGTATTTTCTCTTCTCTAAGTTCATTTATGATATGACTCGTCGTTTCTCTAGATATTCCTGCCATATCACTCAATAACTGTATTGTCATAAAATGCTTAATTTCATAAAACTCGTCATGATCATAACCTACTGTTTGACATAGGTAACGTAAAATCTTAGTCACGCGTTCTTTAGCTAATTTACTCGTTAAAGCCATATTGTATTCAATATGTTGACACTGTGTTTCGCTTAATAAGGAGAATAATTTCACAAAAATCTCTTCGTGATTTTTGCATAAATATTCTATTAAATCTCTTGGTATTCCAATCATTTCGCAATCTGTTAGGGCTGTACACATTTCATTAGGAACTTTATCTTGAAATAAGTTATTTAAAGGAAAGAGCACTTTTTCTCTATTCAGATATCGATATACATCACCATTCAAATTAAAATTTTCTCTCATAATATTACCTTTTAAGAGTAGGTAAATATGCGTGGTTTCATCAGACGAATAGTAGACAATTTGTCCTTTGTTGTAATGTCTCACAAAACATTGACTTTTAAATGGCAGTAATACGCCTACAGGAATATTGATATAAGATGCTAATTGTTTAAAACTTTCATCAAGTTCATTTTCTCTACAAAACATTTGATTTCCAGTCATAAAAATAACTCCTTACTGCCTTAGACTATGGTCAAAGGGGATGCTAAAATATCTCCGATTTAAAATTTATTACAATTCTGTATATACTACAGACAATATTTACCATGGACCACTGTTCTTATTATACCAATAGTTTAAATATCAAATATTTTCTTTGTTTGATTTTTATCGATTAAACTCCCTTTTAACTCATGATTAATCAATATCTATAACATTTAGAAATATGAATTACATCATCGTAATAACCCTATCAATGCTAAAATAACGATAAGACCGAAGAAAATATAGTCAAATTGTGTAAGTCGCTTTTGATTATTTTTTGAACAACCACATAGACGATAATCCCCGGGATATAGAGCAACATGGTAAGTAACAAGTAATCTATACCTGACGCGTATACCAGCCAAATTGCATAAATAGATGCTAGAATTCCTATAATCCATTGTTTAGGCGTTGCAGTTAACTTGTGTTCTATTGTATATTTCACCTGATAAAACGCACTGAACATGTATGGATAAAGTATAGCACTTGCCGCGAGAGAAAATGCAAAATGATAAGCACTTTTGGTAAACAGCATACTAATAAGGAATATTTGAACTAACACATTAGTAATGAATAAGGCGTTCATAGGTGCCCCATTTTTATTTTCTTTTGCAAACCACTTAGGAAACAAACCATCTTTAGCTACAATAAAAGGCAACTCTCCGGCAAGTAATGTCCAACCTAGCCATGCACCTAATACTGAAATAATAAGACCAATATTGACAAATGTTGCTCCCCAATCACCAACAATATAAGCTAAAATTTGTGCCATTGATGGTGCCTCAAGTTTAGAAATATGATTTTGAATCACAATACCTTGTGCTAATACAGTCAGCAAGAAGTAAATGAGCAATACTGAAATAAGTCCGATAACAGTGGCAGTTCCAACATCTTTTTTATTTTTAGCTCTTCCGGAGAATACAACAGCACCTTCAATACCAATAAACACCCAAACTGTCACTAACATCGTACTTTTAACTTGTGACATCGTATTAGCGAAATGAAATGATAATGATCCATATCCATCCATTCCAAAGAAACCTATCTTGAATGTATTAAAATTAAAGGCTACAATCATACATATAATCACTAATAAGATAGGAATTAATTTTGTAATAGTGACAATACTATTGATTAAAGCAGCCGTCTCAACTCCTTTTAATATTAAAAAGTGCACACTCCACAATAATATTGATGCCACTATGATACTAGGAAATGTGTTGCCTCCTTTAAATATTGGAAAGAAGTTCCCTATAGAAGACATTAATAACGTTGCATATGCGACATTACCTAAAAAAGCTGAGAACCAATATCCCCAAGCACTTGCAAACCCTATAAAATCACCAAAACCTGCTTGAGCATAACTATAAATACCACCATCTAAATCAGATCGTTCATTAGTTAGGTTTTGAAAGACAAGTGCTAATGAAATCATTCCTATAGCAGTAATCAACCATCCAATTATAATTGCTAATCCTCCAGCGTGGCCTCCCATATCAGATTGAATATTGAAAGCACCGCCACCAATCATCGAACCTATAACAAGACCGATTAATGATGTTCGACTTAATTTTTTATCTCCTGTGTCATTCATATTCATTTCTCCTTTAGAAGGAGGGATTGAAAACGTATATGCCTTTTAAAATACATATGCATATATATAGATGTATAGCGGAAAGATATAGATGAGTAACGACACATCTTTGATAGTCATTGTCAAAAGTTCTATATCATCCTCTCAACATGATTTTGAAAAAAGTTATTTTTATTATGTGACACAATTTGCAAAATTAAATATTCGTTTATTTAATGAAGCATACACGTGATCTTATCCCTATTTATTTTTCTTGTAGTAAATCTAGCCTAAAGTTGCTGCCATCACGGCTTTAATCGTATGCATTCGATTTTCTGCTTGATCAAACACTCTAGAATGCTCACTTCTAAAGATTTCGTCTGTCACTTCCATTTCAGTTAAGCCATATTTTTTAAAAATATCCTGTCCATATTCTGTTTGTGTATCATGAAAAGCTGGTAAACAATGTAAAAATATCGTATCTACTTTACCGGTTAAATTAAGCATTTTTCTATTAACTTGATAGTCTTTCAATAAATGAATACGTGTTTCGAATTCACTTTCTTCACCCATTGATACCCAAACATCAGTATAAATAACATCTGCATCTTTGACGGCAGTATGAATGTTATCAGTTATCTTAACTGAACCTCCATAATTAGACGCTTGATCTTTAGCAATATTAAAATATACATCTCTCGGTGTTAATGATGAGGGTGTACAAATACGTACATTTACACCAAGCATCGCACCCGCCACCATAAGCGAATGTGCAACATTATTACGTCCGTTTCCTACATAAGTTAGGTTGATGCCTTTTAAATATCCAAAATTTTCTTTAATTGTCATATAATCAGCTAACATTTGTGTAGGATGCCAATCATCAGTTAACCCATTCCATACTGGTACTCCAGAGAATTCGGCCAATTGTTCAACAGTTTTTTGGGAAAAACCTCTAAATTCAATTCCATCAAACATTCTGCCTAAAACTTTAGCAGTATCCTCAACAGATTCTTTTTTTCCTAATTGAATATCATTTTTCCCTAAAAATTCAGGGTGTGCACCTAGATCAATAGATGCAACTGTAAATGCGGCACGCGTCCGAGTAGATGTCTTTTCGAAGAGTAAAGCAATATTCTTACCCTCTAAATATCGATGTGGTGTGCCTTGTTGTTTATATTTTTTTAATGTCATAGCAAAATCGATTAGACCTTCAAATTCTTCACCTGTAAGATCATACTCTTTTAGCAATGACTTACCTTTTAAATCAAAGGGTTTCTTGATGTTTTTCATGGGATGCGCCCCTTTCATTTTATAAGTCGCTATCAAATTTAATAGCATAAGTGAATGTATTTCGTGATGTTCAAGCTATATCTATTCAACACCCTATCTTATATCTATAGATCTTCTCTTATTAAAGGTTGACTCATACATCGAGGGCCTCCTCGACCACGTACAAGTTCACTTCCAGGAATTTCAATAACTTTGATACCATGCTCACGTAACAATTGATTAGAAACATAATTACGATCATAAGTTACAACCACACCGGGACGTATGCATAAAGTATTCGAACCATCATTCCATTGTTCACGAGCACCGTCGATGATATCACCATTTCCAGTTGGTATTAATGTAATTTCATCAACATCGAGCACTTCTTCTAATGTTTGTTTAAGATGACTAGAATGTTGGATTTTGATATCTTCAGCTTTATCATCATATTCGATAATAAAGATATTCATGTTTCCTTCTGATTTAAGAATTGCTGAATGTGTAGTGAATTTGTCGTAATCAATCATTGTACAAACAGTATCTAAGTGCATAAATGTTCGACTAGTTGGAATCTCAATCGCCACCACCTTTTTAAAAGTAGATAACGAATCTTTAAAAATACGTCGTGCTAAACGTTCAATTGCTTGTGCAGAAGTACGTTCAGATATCCCTATTGCAAGTACATCTTTAGATAACACCAGTTCGTCTCCACCTTCGATGTTGAACGGACAGTCACGATCCACCCATAAAGGAATATTCTCATCTTTAAATCTAGGATGATGTTTTAAAATATATGAAATGAAAATCGATTCTCTGCGTCTCGCTCTCCAAAACATACGATTTACTGTCATACCTCTACCAATTGAAGCTTGAGGATCACGTGTGAAATATAGATTAGGCATTGGGTCAAGATAAAACGGATATTTATCATCCATGTACTCTACAAGATGTGTCGATTCAAGTTGTATTTCTTCTTTGCGTACGCCAGCCATAATCTTATTAATTAATGCTTGATTTGACAAAGTTGAAAAGAGTTTTTTTATTTCTTTTTCATGACCTAGGATAGTTTTTCTAGATTCTGCTAAAATGTCATCTATAAATTGCTCTCTGACATTTGAATCTTCTATACTTTGTGCTGCTAATTTTTCTAAATAAAGCACTTCTATTCCTTCATCTTGAAGAACTTGAGCAAAATGATCATGCTCTTGTTGAGCTACCTTTAAAAATGGAATATCATCAAACAATAATCCATCTAAGTAATCAGGCACTAAGTTTTCTAATTCCTTCCCTGGTCTTTTAAGTAATACCGTCTTTAATTTGCCGATTTCACTGTTAACTTGAATAGGTCCATTTGTCATACTCATTTCCTCCTTTTCTTCGCTACATTATCAGTATAAAACTGATCAATAACTTAGTTCGTGATGATTATCACATGCTAAATGTAAAAAGTTTCGCAACATTTGGTTATTCAATACATAATTGTGTTTGAATATACATTACTATTGCATACTTTCGTTGAAAAAATGAATATTTGAGTAATATGAACCTTTACATCTTTATGAATAAAAGTTTTTTATTCATAAATTTGAATACTTAGTCAAATAACAACACTCATATTTATTGAATTAAAAAAACACCTGATAAACGATGTATACGCTTACCAGGTTATATTTATAATGGATAACTTTATAAATTTTTATGAATAATTATGATTAAATATTTTGTAATAGACATATTCAGCTATAGACTGGGAATGTGTAAGAATCATAATTGTATCATTACCACTTATCGTTCCTATAATCTCTTTCAGTTGTAACTGATCAATATAATAATTTATGCTTTGTGCAAATCCTGGTGTCGTCTTTATTAGTATATACGATTCTTTAATCATAGTGTTAATAATTTCTGTTTCTATATAATCATTTAGTCTTACTCTTGAGTCTAATTGAGATTGTTGCGTAAGTAATTTGTATTCATATTGATTTGCCTTCACAGGCAGGCGATAAATATGAAGTTCTCTTAAATCTCTCGCAATAGTAGTCATGCTATAACGTACACCAAAGTGATCATCAATGTAATCAATAATATCTGCTTTTTTATAAATGTGATTTTGCTTAACAATCATAGTTACTAAATCTTGTCGTTTACTCTTTTTCATTGAATGATCAACCTCCTATAGATAACTGATTTATTTTAATTTATAAATTAAAATTTCTTTTTATTTAATTATACTTTATCATTTTATTGTTGAAAATTATAAGAATTTTTATGTCGTTTGTGACAAAGTACGTAAACATACATTCAAATTCAAAATTAATCTATTTATTTAATTATCATTTTATCTATATTTTCCCTTTTATTGTTAGTAAATTTTATATCATTATTACTATGCAGTCACACTTACGCTAGACAAACCGTAGTCTTACCTCAAGGTAAAGTAAGCGGCTTTGTATTAGTTTAAAAATTCCTGAAGATTTTAGTTCACTATTATGATGAAATAAAAAACCTGAGACAGTTAAGTTTGTCTCAGGCTGAGTCGAAATTAAGTCAACACTCATTTCGATTAAGGCTTTAAAAATTGTAAATATTTAACATTACTTCTTCTTTGTTAAGGCTCTTAAAAATTCATTTTTAGATACTTGTTAACATATTTTTATTTTAAAACGGTTCGCCTACACGCCAACACTGTCCCATGCTTGACCTACTTGTTGAGCAATACCGTCGCCATATAAATCAAATGCTGCTTGTTGTAATGATGCTTTGGCATCTTGGAAATCAGAATTTGAAGTTAAATAAACAGTTAACGCTCTATAATAAATTTGTTCAGAACGTTGTTTACCAATACTACGAATTGTGTTGTAAGCTGCTTTGTTCGGAATACCTGAATTCGTATGTACGCCTCCGTTGTCAGAATTTGTATAAACAAAATCATTCATATGAGATGGTTGTCCAAAACGCTCTGGATTAGACATACTTCTTAAGGCATCTCCGCCTACACCAGGTGTGTAAACATCTTCACCCATTAAGAAATCTTCATCATCAATGAAGTAACCAAATACATCTGAAAAACTTTCATTTAATGCACCTGATTGAGAACGGTAAACAAGATTAGCAGTTTGCTGTGTTACACCATGTGTAATTTCATGTGCAACAACATCATTTGCACCAGACAACGCTGTAAATGTACGTCCATCACCGTCACCGTAAATCATTTTATCACCAATCCAAGCTGCATTGTTTCTGTTATCTTGACCTTGGAAGTTATTTACATGTGCGATTGAAATAATTGGGCTACCTTGATTATCATATGATTCTCGGCCGAAAGTATTTTTATAATAGTCATACGTTTCTTTAGCATAATAATTTGCATCTACACCTGCACGTTGTTCATCATCAACAAAATTTTTATCTTTATCTTGCATTAAGTAAGCTTGACCAGTATTCGCATCGTAATTGTAAGCTGAAAGTGTACCTTGTTGAGTTAAATCTTGTAGTGCATAACCACCGCTGACACTATTAATATTAATTTGTTTCGTGTCACCTAGTACACCTTTACCTGTACCTGTAGTAGCTGCTTCTTTGATCATATTTAATTTATCAACCACTTGACCAGTTTCAGCGTCAATTTTCACATTCCAATGAGAGATTTTTGGTGAAGTTGTAATAATTTCTATGTTATAAACATATTTATTTTTTTCTCCATCAATCTCAACTTTATTGGTTTTGATGACATCACTTTTTAAGTTTTTAGCTTTTTGACGGTCAATTTTTATTGCTTCGAAAGCTTTATCTGTGGCACTTTCTTTACTTATCGCTACCTTATTCGTAGGTTGAACTTTCTTAGCATCAGTATCACCATTGACAAGAACTACCTTACCCTCTTTATTCGTATGAACTTTTACTTCTTTGTCTGGTGCATACGTGTTGCCCACTTTCGGTTGCAATGTGTAATGCGTAAATCCTTTGTTATCTTTTTCAGTATCAGTGACCTTATAATCTTTGTAATGCTTTTTTATATTTTCAGATTTTGGTAACTCTTTCAATGCGTTAGTTGCTTGAGATTCTTGGGTTACTTTCGCATCGATGTTTTGAGTTGCTGATACTTTATCCTTAGCGTCAACCTCCGTATTGACTAAAGGACTTGCCACAGTTAATGCGGCAATACTTGTAAGTGCGAATTTAGAAAAATTCTTCATTTTATTACCTCCTATAAATTAATGAAAAACAACTTACTATATAATAGTAATTAAAATTTTCTGAAAAGTAAATGAAAATTTCATTTAATTCACATAATCATCACTTATAATTTTTTTGTATAAATAATTTGTACAATACTTAAAAAACTTATGTTAAAATTTAAATTTAGAATTAATGTTATAATACACTCAAGTTAATTAAAATGAAATAAAATTAATTTTTATATCAAATAGTTAAAACGTTTCACTTCAAATGCTATATTTTGAGAAATAGATTTAAAAAGTCGTCACTTTCTGAAGAATCAACAATTCTAGAACAATATGGTACGGCGTATTTTTTAAATACTGTTTAGTTTTACGATGTTATATTAAAAACACCCTCCAAGTTGAATATTTTAAATTCTACTTGGAGAGTGTAACGTCACATCTTTATTACTCATTCTCTTCATTTAAATATGAAGTGATAAACTCTATATAGTATTCCACAAATTCTAAATAATTGGCTTTTTCTACGCACTCATTTATTTGATGAGGTCCATTTCCCGGGCCAAACATTAAAAATGGAAAATTTTCATCTTTTCCTTTTAATAAGTTGGAAGCATCAGTAACTGCTACAGTAGGAGTAATGATTAAATCTCTTTCGTTAGAAAAATGGCTTTTTGCAATATCAAATCCTAGCTCTACCAAGCGATTTTGACCTGTTGTTACTACAGGTTCTAAATCAAGATAAAGTTCTTGAGTCAAACTAGCACCATTGTGATTTGCTTGCTCTACATATTTATTAAATAGCGCTTTTACTTTGTTATTATTATATTCTGGTATTGTGCGTACATTAAATTCAGCTGTAGCAAAATCTGGTACTGAATTTACTTGTGTGCCACCTTGAACGATACTATTGGTCATAACAAGTCCCTGTATAAGCTCTTGTGCTTTTTCTTTTGTTATATGGCTAGGTAATTGATTCTCTAATTTATTAATCATATTTGAAAAATCTAAGGACTCACCTTTTACTGTTTGCATTATTTTTTCATATTCTTGATTTATATTTTGAATAAACTCTAGTAATGGTTTAATAGCATTTTGTCCTAAAAATGGTATTGAACTGTGTGATGCACGTCCCTTAGATTTAATTCTAAAATCCATTGAGCCTTTATGTGCATACACCAAACTAGGGAATGATGGTTCTGCTATGAGTAAGGCATCTAAATCATCAGCATATCCTTTTTCAAACAACTGTTGCGAACCTGATTGTTCCATTTCTTCACCCACTGTTGCCATGAATTTAATAGTTCCCTGTGTTAACTTACCACTTTCTTTAATTTCAATAAGAGCAATGGCTAAAGCTGCTAATCCAGATTTCATATCCGCAGCACCTCTACCATATAAATATCCTTGATTCTCTGTGAGTGTAAAAGGATCATACGTCCAATCATCATGATTCCCCTCAGATACTACATCCATATGACCAGATATTCCTATAACTGGTTGACTTGAACCAACAGTTGCTATTAAATTTGCTCGACCATCTGTAACTGTATCAATATGTGAACGAATTCCATACTGACTAAATAGTCTATCAAAATAATGTGCAACCTCTAATTCATTGCTATTTACAGTTTTTATTGAGACTATATCGGATAAGATTTTAACTCTTTCTTCATTAGATAATACGCTCATCGTTATTCCACCTTTCTTAATTTGTAAAACTTTTAATTTAACAATGTAAGTATAACTTTTATTCTATAATGTATCTCATTTATCTATATTGTTTACCTTACAATACTTATATACCATTCATTGTTAAAGTCATATTTTATATTAAATGATTATAACAAGCATAATGGTTCAATCATGACATCATGCTTAGACGTTAAACGATAATTCTAGCTTGTAATATATTACTAATAGAAGAATAAATATAGAATTTCTTTTGTAACTTATAGAATAATTCTACTTACAATAAAAAAAGGATTATAATAAAATATAATTGATAAAAAGGATGGAGGATATACGCTTTGAAAAAATTTTTAGCTACAATAGTGGTAATCATTCTTATATGTGCATTAGGCTTTTCATTATATGCAGCTATTAACCACCATACTAATTCTAATAAGAATGATAAAAAAAATAGAACACAATCGCAAAAACAAACAAAATGATACTTCAAATCAAAATCGTGATACTAATCAACACCAAGACCAAACTCAACCAACAAATAATGACTATAACAACGATAATCAATCAGGTACTGAACAACCAGCACAACAACCTAACTACCATCAATACCCAAATAATAATCAACAGTCTGGTTCAAATAAAAATAACTCTTCAGAAAATAACAAACAGAAACCGAATCAGAACAAAACTAATCAATCATATCATCAACCAGCACAATCAACACCACAACAGTCGTCACAACATAATAATCAATCTGATTCACAACAAAATGGCAACTCAAATAATAATTCCAACAATCAAAATCATGGAACAAATGATAAACAGAATAAAAATCGTTAATCATATGACAAAGCTTATGCATGTATCAAATTACATTGTGTAAGCTTTTTATTTTTTTATTCGAATATGTTTGAAATTGCTATAAAATCAATATAACTAATATGTGAAAAATGTTATATTTGTTCAATACTTTTATAAATTCTTTTTATATAATTTATAAATTAAGTTAAAATTAAAGTAACTAATCTTATATTGAGGTGTATCATGAGAAAACTGATATCTACCATTATCGTTTCAACATTATTAATTGGAGGATGTTCCACAGTGCATAAAGAAGCAAAACATTCATCACAATCAATTCCTGAAGAAGTTCCTGCAAGTCAATACAAAGGTCAAGGTTTCCAACCAGTAGCTGAAAAAAGTGCTATCGCACATGCGAAAAAATATCGTGAAGAATACGAAAAACTTGGCGAACAATTTTTTAAAGATAATTTTAGCCTTAATGTTAAAGCCACAAATGTTGTAGGAAGTGGTGATGGCGCCGAAGTTTACGTTCATTGCGATGATCATGACATTGTGTTTAATGCAAGCATCCCTTTTGATATGGAATCAATCCATGAAGAAGGCTCCATGCGAAGCAATGATAACGGAGATACTATGAGTATGATGGTAGGAACTGTGTTAAGCGGTTTTGAGTATAGAGCAAATAAGGAAAAAATGGATAACTTAGAAAAATACCTCAAAGATAAAGAAGATAAATATCACTATACTGGATTCACCGATGAAGCAATAACTAAAACTCAAAATATAGGTTATCAAAATAATTACTTTTACATTACTACTAGTTCCACGAAATTACGAGATTATAGAAAACATTTTGAACCTTTAATTAAAGAAAGTGACGATGATTTTAAAAAGCATATGAAACAATTAAAGTCTAAAAAAGATACGTATATTAATACAGAAATAACGACTACACTTTTCAGTACTCTGGACGAATATGACGAAAAAATCATTAGAAAAAATACTTTATCCATGGCTAAAGAAATGAGAAAAGAGCCATCTATTCCACATAATTTCACATTCCACTTATTATTTAGCAATAACAAATTAAAAATCAACGATCCAAACATAAGTAACAATCAAATTAATGAGTATAGGGTGTTCGACCATGACGGATTTAAAAATTAATGATAGGGATATAGCTGAAATAAATGGCTTTTGGGTATATCACAATACTAAAAACAAACAATTTACAGTTAACGGTAAAAAATTCAAAGTAATTGATTCTTACGATGATGCATCCAAATCAAATTCTATAGTAGCAGTTGGTGCTAACTAAGATGTATATTAATAAAAAGATGTATGTGAGCACACTTTTCACATACATCTTTTTTATCTTCATTCTTTTATATGATAAAAATTAAAATCACTATGTTTGTTTAAATGATAAAGCAATGAACAAATCAAAGTATCAATCATTGTTTACCTAAAGATTATCCAATATTTGCAATTGCTAGATTTCATGTCATTTCTGGATTTGAGAGTGAATATTTTTCTAAGCGCATACCTTTTGTAAAAGATATGCCACAATATATCACGCCATCAATTTTAAATTTAATTGATAATTATAAATATTGACCATTTACTAAGCAGTTAACATACCTTAATACCTTAAATAGCTTAAGTTATTTTTACAGAATAGAAGAATGTTAATGTTTGATAATTAAAAAGTTAATTCTAGAAATTTTAAAATCTCTAGAATTAACTTTACTCAACTTTTTTATATCTCATTGATATTTATCTTAGTGGAATCTCATACCACCGTCAACGATGATTGTTTGGCCAGTAATATAATCTGAATCGCTACCTGCTAAGAAGCTTACTACATTAGCTACATCTTCAGGTTTAGATAAGCGTTTTAAGGCAATTTGATCTGTAAATTGTTTCCAACCCCATTCCATTGGTTGGTTATTTTCCTCAGCAAGCTTTTCAGCGATACCTTTCATCATTGGTGTTTCAACAATACCAGGTGCGAATGCGTTGACTGTAATATTTTTCTCAGCTAAATCACGTGCTGCTACTTGAGTCAATCCTCTAACAGCAAACTTAGTACTGCTATATAGAGATAAGCCAGCATTACCTTCAACACCTGCTTGAGATGTGGCATTGATAATTTTACCGCCATGTCCTAATTTATCAAATTGTTCAATTGCAGCTTGGATACCCCAGAATACACCACCTACGTTAACACCTACAACTTGATTAAATTGTTCAGGTGTTACTGATTCAATTGGTGTCATTGGTCCAAGACCAGCATTATTAACTAGGACATTTAAATCGCCAAAGTGTTCAACGACTTGATTTAACACACTAAATACTTGATCGCGATTTGAAACGTCTGCTTTAAAAGCAACTGCCTCTTGCCCTTCTTTTGATAATTTTTCAGCTGACTCTTTAGCTACCTCTTCATTAAAGTCTACAAGCGCGATGCTATATCCGTCTTCAAATAGACGCTCAGCAATTTTCAAGCCAATACCTTGTGCTGCACCTGTGACAACGGCTACTTTTTTTGAGTTACTCAACAAAACCACTCCTCAATATTTCTTAAGATTATATATTTAAATTATCATAATTTGCGCAATTTGATGTGAATATATTGTGAATAAATGCACAATTTTATTAACATTTAATTTTCAATATTCATCTATTGCAATAAATCAAATTATAAGAAGTCACAATATTTCGAATTCATCGAACTCAATTTTATTTTGTTTTTAAAGAATTTGTTAAAATTTCTCAACTCCATTTACATGTACCTATGTGTATGTTAGAAATAGTTATGTAAGCGTATCACAAACAACAACAAGGGAGGATTATATTATGTCAGGTATCGTTGAATCATTACATAACGCTGTAAACGCTGGTTTACACGTAAAACAAGATTGGGTAGACATGGGATTCGGTATTGCAGATACAGTTGCAAAAATCGTTGACCAAGTTTTAAAATTTGTTTAATTCAAAATAGCATATGAAACCTCATTGTTTCTAAATACAATAAAATAAGGCTGGGATACATTCGTGTCCTAGCCTTTTTTTATTGTATTTGTAGATGCTAATTAAGTTGAACAAGTGACTATACTATTCATCTTAAAATACTAATTCTATAGCCTTTTTAGAATTTATCATTTTAGCCCTCTATTTCTCTGACAAAATCATTTATTCTAATACTTCACCATCTTCCCCCATATTGATTGTGCTCAATTTTAATAATAGAATTAAAGTAAATTATTAAAGCGTTTTCTCAAAGTTTATATAGAGAAGAGTGATTAATCGTGATTGATAGACAAATCAAACTCATCAAATTGTTATTAAATTATACAGATACGTATATAAGTGGCTATGATATTGCCAAACAGTTAAATGTATCTAATAGAACTATACGTAATGATATTAAAACTATACATACTACATTTTTAAATGAATTAATTTTAAGTGTACAATCTAAAGGTTATATGCTAAATACATGTCTTTATACACCTGATGAGATACAATCTGCTTTAGAGTCAGTTATTGTAAAAGAGAATAAATTGCTTATCACAATTGCTTATAGGTTATTTATGGAAAAGCATACATTCACTATCAAAGAGCTATCTTCAACTTACCATTTAACAAAATCAAAAGTGATTGATTATGTAACACGTATACAAACGTGGGCTATAAAATTTGATATTTATTTATCAATTAAAAAGAAGCAAGGTATCATGATCGATGCGAGTACAACGAGTATCAGTAATGCTGTACTTCATATCAATCAACTTACAGACGATGACTTTAAAGTTGAAAACCTTATTTTACAAGAGTTACCTCAAGCCCATACTAGAAAAATAAAACAAATTATCTCAAAGCATATAGATAATCATCAATTATCAACTTCTGAAAATAAAATACAACAATTACTTGTGCATCTAATTTTAATTATCAAACAATCTCAACCAGAGGAAGAAGATTGGAGCACTGATACAGAATCTTTAACTATTGCGAAAAAGTGTATAAAAGATATCAATGAAACCCTTGGATATCAACTTAACAATAAAACAAGTGAATGCTTTTCCTTTTTTATTAGCTACCATTTCAATAAGTTTGATTTAGGGATCCAACAACTATTTATTCAAAGTTATATCGATCGACTCATTGAATTAATGGAGCAACATATTGGTTTTCCCTTTTCACAAGATACAATTTTAAAAGATAATATGAACGTCCACTTTAGTCGTACATATTTGCGATTAATGAGTCATGTTTATCTAAATAATCCATTAACAAGTCAAATCAAACGACTATATCCCTTTGTCTTTAATACACTATATGATAGTATTCGACAATTATCACAAGATACCAATATCCAATTAAGCGAAGATGAGATTGCCTTTTTAACTATACATTTTCAGTCTTCTATCGAACGCCATAAGTCATCACATATTCATGTTGTAATTGCTTGTTATTATGGCTTAGGCATTTCAACGTTGCTTGCTGAGAAAATCAAACAACTTAATCATGCAATACAGATCGTAGATACATTAAAACTTGAAGATATTAATAACTATCATTTTGAAGGGATTGACTTATTAATTACTACTCACGACTTTGATACAAGTCAACTTTTACAAATACCTAAAGTCATACAAGTATCACCTTTATTTTCAGATGAAGATGCTAAAAAAATCGAATTCTTTGTAAAAGCCATGCAAAACCCATTATCAAAAGATGATATATTATCAAAAATTCAGTTGAGTGTTGAGTCCAATTTCAAACTGAATCATTCAAATCACATTCTTCCAATTTTTGAGAAATCCAAAGAAATTTTAGATTATCATCATGCAACTCTAGATGGCTATATAGAAAGTGCCATAGATCGCGAAAAACAATCTTCAACATATATAGGTAAAGGGATAGCACTCCCACACGGCAACCCTGAAAAAGTACTGAAATCACACATGATTATATTTAAACCTTCTCAACCTATAACATGGAAACAACATGAAGTTAAACTTGTTTTCTTTTTAGCAATGAGTAAAAAAGATTTAAATATTAACCGTAAAATTATACAATCAATTGCTCAATTAGAAGAAGATGACATCCATCAATTATGTCTTTTAGATGATTTACAACTAAAAAACACTTTGTATGCACGTTTTAAAGAATAATTGCCACTATTGACGGCAATTATTCTTTTTTATGCTTAAATGTATGCGTTTACAATTATTGTTAGGAAAAGGAGCGTGCATACTATGAAAATACTTGCAATTACATCATGTCCAAATGGAATTGCTCATACATATATGGCTCAAGAAAAATTAGAACAAGCAGCAAAAGATATGGGCGTTGATATTAAGGTTGAAACTCAAGGAGGCGTCGGAGCAGAAAACGTGCTCACTTCTAAAGAAATCAAAGAAGCTGATGGAATCATCATTGCTGCCGATAGACAGGTAGATTTATCAAGGTTTAATGGTAAACCTCTCATCAATGAAAGTGTACGTGAAGGTATTCATAGACCCAAGGAATTAATACAACGTGTGATTGACCAAGATGCACAAATTTACCATGATCAAAATATTTCTTCAAATATGTCTAGAGACCAGGAAGAATCTCATAAAAGTAATATTCAAATGGTATATCAGCATTTAATGAATGGTGTTTCCTTCATGGTTCCATTTATCGTCGTTGGCGGTTTACTCATAGCTATTGCCTTAACTCTTGGAGGACACACCACTCCAAAAGGATTAGTTATCACCGAAGATTCATTTTGGAAATCTATTGAAAATATTGGTAGTTTATCGTTTAAATTCATGGTTCCCATCCTTGCTGGTTATATCGCGGTGAGTATTGCTGATAAGCCTGGTCTTGTTCCAGGTATGATTGGTGGTGCCATTGCTGCTGATGGTAGTTTATATGGAAGTGAAGCAGGAGCCGGTTTCCTTGGTGGTATCGTCGCAGGTTTCTTAGCGGGCTATATTGCAAAATGGATTAAACAGATTAAAGTTCCTAAAGCTATGGCTCCTATTATGCCTATTATTATTATACCTATTCTATCTTCTTTAATAGTTGGTCTCATTTTTATATTTGTAATAGGCGCACCAATTTCAAATATATTTGGTGCATTAACATCATGGTTAAAAGGAATGCAAGGTGCTAACATCATTATTCTTGCTCTTATTATTGGCGCGATGATTGCTTTTGATATGGGAGGTCCAGTAAACAAAGTAGCATTCTTATTCGGTTCTGCATTAATTGCTGAAGGCAACTACACTGTGATGGGAATGGTTGCTGTAGCAGTATGTACACCACCGATTGGTTTAGGTTTAGCTACATTTGTTCGTAAACACCAATTCAATAAAGCAGAACAAGAAATGGGTAAGGCATCATTTACGATGGGATTATTTGGTATTACTGAAGGGGCAATCCCTTTTGCTGCACAAGATCCTCTAAGAATCATTCCAGCCAATATGATTGGCGCGATGATTGCTTCAGTAATAGCGGCGGTTGGAGGTGTCGGTGATAAAGTTGCTCATGGAGGTCCTATTGTCGCTGTACTAGGTGGAATAAGTAATATTTTATGGTTCTTTATAGCTGTTGTCGTTGGAAGCTTAGTAACCATGTTCACAGTCTTGTTATTTAAGCGTCACACCCCTGCTATAGCAAAAAGCAATAATGGAAATGATACTTCTGTTGGAACTGACAATGTATTTTCTGATGACCAATCTATTAATCATAGCAAACAACCCTCACATCATATGGTGTTCGATAAATCACTCATTGAAATTACCAAGGAACCAATGACAAGAGATCAAGCTATTGATAGATTACTTACAAAGTTATGCCATCGTCATTACATTACGAATATAGAAGAGGTAAGAACCGCAATCCTTAAACGAGAGGCTGAGTCAACAACTGCTATCGGAATGAACGTTGCAATACCACATGCTAAATCTCATGCAGTTAAACGTCCTATCGTCGCTGTATTAAATCATAAAACAGGTGTAGAGTGGGAAAGTCTAGATGAATCAAATCCTCAGCTCATTTTTCTTATTGCAGTTCCCAATGATAATAACGATACACATTTAAAACTGCTACAACGGTTATCACGAACGCTCATGAAAGATAATACGCGTGATGAGTTAATTCATGCTCAAAGTCGTGATGAAATATTTAATATTTTAAAAGAGATATAAAGGAGCGTATGACAAATGGTACTTTTTCTTCAACCCGTATTTCAAGAACGTTTATGGGGTGGCACCAATCTCACTCAATTTGGCTACGATATTCCGAATAATTCTACCGGCGAATGCTGGGCAATTTCCGCACATAAAAACGGTCCTAACACAATTCTTAACGGAAAACATAAGGGGAAATCTTTAAAACAAGTTTGGGACGAAGATAAAGCACTTTTCGGAAATGACTCACGTAAAGATTTTCCACTTCTCACTAAAATTTTAGATGCACATGATCGTTTGTCAGTACAAGTACATCCTGATGATGAATATGCGCTTAAACATGAAGGCGAATACGGTAAAACTGAATGTTGGTATATTTTAGACGCTCAACCTGGTGCTGAAATTATCTATGGTGTTAATGCTACAAGTAAAAATGAACTTGAACATATGATTGATCATCATCAATTCGACTATTTATTTAAACATGTACCTGTTAAACCGGGTGATTTCTTTTATGTACCAGCCGGTACAGTTCATGCTATTGGTTCCGGAATCCTCATTTTGGAAACTCAACAATCTTCAGATACAACATATCGTATATACGATTATGACCGAAAAGATAAAAATGGTCATACGCGTGAATTACATTTAAACCAAAGTAAAGATGTTATTGATATCACTACAACTGAACCTAATACAACACCTAAGACTGAAATGATAAATGGCAATTGTCACACTCAATTTGTTGCCAATCATTTCTTTACGGTTGAAGAATGGTCTATCAAAGACATATTAGATTTTCAAAAACCACACACTTATTGTTTAGTGTCAATGATTAACGGCCACGGACAAGTTTCAATCAATAACAAAGTATATAAAATCGGCAAGGGCAATCATTTTATTTTAACTTCTGAAGATCAATATATTAAATTTGTTGGTAATATGGATTTAATAGTCAGTTTTAGTAAAGATGAGGCATATTAAATAAACGGGTTGCATCAATTTTTAATTTAAATCAATTGAATAAAACATCATGTTGCTTGAACTGACTTAATCATATATTTTTCTTTCATATAAGAGAAGCATCGATAATTACAACAGTGCCTGTTTCTATAGCAATAAAATCTGTCACTGTTAAATTTAGGATAAACAAAAACGGTTATCCACCTTTTGTTAAGGTGAATAACCGTTTTTTAATTTATCTTTCTAAGATAAGAACAATACAACATGTTTTCCTGTAAGTATCATTTTAAATCGTACTGTTCTAACATTAATTAAGTAAAATCGTTGATCCTTATTCAGTTACTTTACTTTCATCAGCTTTTTCAGCAATTTTACGGATAATAGGGTCAGTCACAGGTTTCAAGCAATAACCTACAACCATGAATCCGATTCCGAATAAACCTAAAATGATCACTTTCGTAATCAGTATCTCTGGAACTATACCTCCAACTGTTTCACGTAATGCGTCGATAGAATACGTGAATGGTAAATATGGAGATATCGCTTGGAAGAATTCTGGCGTTGTTTGAATTGGGAATGTACCTCCTCCACCAGCAATTTGTAACACAAGTAAGATAATAGCAACAGCCTTACCAGGGTTACCTAACAATGATACAGATGTGTAAATAATCGAGTTAAATACGAGAGAACTAAACACGGCAATAGAGACAAATAATATCGGTGATTCTATCGATGCTTTAAGGATAACTAAATCACCGATAGATACTATTAATGCCTGTATGATACCTAATAAGAAAAAGAAACCAGATTTACCAAGATACACTTGTCTCTTCGTCATAATAGGTTGTAAGTGTTCATGTTTGTTATCTACAGATAATAAGCTGACCATTAATAATCCTCCAACCCAAATAGACAATGCAGTATAGAACGGCGTCATACCAGAACCATAGTCTTTTACTGGGAACACATCTGTCGTTTTTTTATTAATAGGGTTAGCAACAATATCTGCCTGTTTCTTCAAATCATTTTTCAATGTATCTATTAGCTTATCTACAGCATCATCTTTATCTAACTTTTTGAAGATTTTATTTGCTTTTTTCAAGTCTTTCTCAACATCTGGCAATTTATTTTCTGAGAAATCGGCAAGCGAAGCAAGTGCTTCTTTTGCTTGAGGCTGTTTCTCGTTTAATAAATCTACAGCATTATCATAACGACTAAATAAAGATGGTATTTTTTGGTTTACAGACTGTGTTACATTAGCTAATTCTCTCTCTAATCCAGGCAAGTCATTACGTACAAAGTCTGCAGCTTTCGCGACATCTTTTTTAGCTGTTGGGAAGTAAGCTTGTGCAGTTCGCATTGCATTTATATATGCGTTTTCGATTGCTGGCAATGCAGTTTGAATCGTATCAATTCTCTTTTTACCGCTATTTAAAATATCTTGACCAGTGTTAATCACTCGGTTAATAGTATTTAATTTAGATTGGATTGTCGATAATGTATTTTGACCTTTATTAAGTTGATCAGTAATCTCATTAGAAACAGCTAGTAAATTACGATTAAGTTCTTTTTTAATGTAATTTCGTAATGTATCTAACCTTTTATTTAAGTTAGGTAAGTCACGTAATACATTGACTGCTTCTAATTGTCCGGAGCTACCATTTGACAATGCATCTATTAATTGATTGGTACTTTTTAAATTATCATTAATGCTATTGTTTGCTTCTTTCACTTGCTTAATTTCATTAGATAGATCAACATGTTCACTTTTTTCCAACTCTGACAAGATATCTATAAATTGTTGATTATACTTAGATGCGTTTTCTAAGCGTGATTTTATATTTTTTAATGGTTCTTTAAACTCTGATGGTTTATCTGAAGCGATGACGCCATATGCTATATTTTTTAATGACTTAATGTCTTGTTGGGTAGCTTGTGCTTGTTGATCTGTTTGATTAGATAATGATAATAAAGCTTCTGTTAAAGCTGTATTCATTGATTTTACATCACTGTTAGATAAAATGTTATCACCATAAACGGGTTGATTCTCACCTGATTGACTCACAGGTACTGTTTTAATGCTTGAATGACTCTTCCCTTCCGAATGCGATGATTTTATAGCGCTTTGGGGTGTAGTTGATGTTTGATTTCTTAGATTTTGATTTGCTTGGTTGTTCACATCTTGAGCGCGGCCAGCTGCTTCTTGATAGTCTCCCACTCTCGCTTTAGCTTGAGTCAAATAACCTTTTGCATCATTTAACTGACCACTCGCTGCATCAATACCTTCACTTGCAATATCGACACCCCTATTAATTCTAGGAAATTGTGCTGGAACATCATTAGCAGCAACATTTAAAATTCTTTCAATATTAGGCATGTAGCTATCAAGTGCAAGTATCAATTTAGCCCTTTCATTAAGCGCCGGAATAGACGAATTAACAGCATTAAGTTTTTCTTGAGCGTCTAATACATTCCCTTTATACTTTCCTAAACTTCTAAATTGATTAGCATAAGCATCCAAATCGTCTTGATGTTTATTTAGTTCAATAATCTTGTCTGCAAATTGATTAATTTTAGGCAATGAATTATTAGCTTGATATACAGCACTCTTAATTTTATTGATTGTAGGTACATTATCTTCAATTGATAGTCCGACTTTATTAGCTTCAGAAAGTAAAGCGGTTGCTACGGTTTTGTTAAATTGTTTATTTGCTTTATCAATCACAAACGACGATCCCGTATCGGTTAACTTAGCTGCTACAGCATTAATCTTCTGATTTACTTTAAAATCTATATCCGCCTTTTGAGGATGTTTTCTTAAAGTACCAGTGATTTCATGTGTGAATTTCTTCGGTATATAAATACCTGCATAATATTTTCCCATCTTAATTTCATGGTCGGCTTTTTCTCTACTCACAAATTGCCAGTCAAAACTATCATTCTTTTTTAAAGTTTTGACCATTTTATTTCCTACATTAATATTCTTACCACGAACTTTTTCACCTTGGTCTTCATTCACTACGGCAACTTTGATATGTCCTGTATGACCATACGGATCCCACATAGCCCAGAGGTTAAACCATGCATAGAATGAAGGAAGAATTGCTAAACCAGCTAAGATGACCCATACACCTGGTGTTTTAGCAACTCTTTTTAAATCCGTGATAAAAAGTTTTAGTGCGTTTTTCATTTTCACACTCCTAATTATCATTATTCTTTTTTATTGTAATACATTTCCGTACAGATGATTACTTAAATGTGCATATTTTTTTGCTTACGTAAAGATGATACACATATTATATTAAAATTTGATTAAATGGATTTATTTTTCTAATGTTGATTAGTATAATATTTGTATTAAGGCGTAATTCATTTTTGTTGATGCTTGTCAACTTTATAAACCATAAGATAAATTATATCAAATTCTCATTTGTTATGACAATAACTAAAAATAATTTTTAAGGGAGCACACATAAGATGAAGAAAAATAAATTTTTAGTATATTTACTATCGACGGCGCTTATCACGCCAACCTTCGCTACACAAACAGCTTTTGCTGAAGATTCATCTAATAAAAATACAAATTCAGATAAAATGGAACAACATCAATCACAAAAAGAAACATCAAAACAATCTGAAAAAGATGAATTTAACAACGATGATTCTAAACACGATTCTGATGATAAAAAAAGCACTTCTGACAGCAAGGACAAAGACTCTAATAAACCATTATCAGCTGACTCAACACATCGTAACTATAAAATGAAAGATGATAATTTAGTTGATCAACTTTATGATAATTTTAAGTCTCAGTCAGTAGATTTTTCTAAATACTGGGAACCGAATAAATACGAAGACAGTTTTAGTTTAACGTCACTCATACAAAATTTATTTGATTTTGATTCTGATATAACAGATTACGAACAGCCACAAAAGACAAGCCATTCTTCTAATGACGAAAAAGATCAAGTAGACCAAGCAGATCAGGCAAAACAACCATCACAACATCAAGAACAATCACAGTCGTCTGCTAAACAAGATCAAGAATCATCAAACGATGAAAAAGAAAAGACAACTAACCATCAAGCCGATTCTGACGTCAGTGATTTACTTGGAGAAATGGATAAAGAAGATCAAGAAGGCGAAAACGTAGATACAAACAAAAATCAATCTTCTTCTGAGCAACAACAAACTCAAGCGAATGATGATAGCTCAGAACGTAACAAGAAATATTCTAGTATTACAGATTCAGCATTAGACTCTATATTAGATGAATATAGTCAGGACGCTAAGAAAACAGAAAAAGATTACAATAAGAGCAAGAATACAAGTCACACTAAAACATCTCAAAGTGATAATGCCGACAAGAATCCACAATTACCAACAGATGATGAATTAAAACATCAATCAAAACCTGCACAATCATTTGAGGATGACATTAAACGCTCAAATACACGTTCAACAAGTCTTTTCCAACAACTACCTGAATTAGACAATGGTGACTTATCTTCTGATTCATTTAATGTTGTTGACAGTCAAGACACACGTGATTTCATTCAATCAATTGCTAAAGATGCGCATCAGATTGGAAAAGACCAAGATATATATGCATCAGTTATGATTGCTCAAGCTATTTTAGAATCTGACTCTGGAAAAAGTTCACTTGCACAATCACCAAATCATAACTTGTTTGGAATCAAAGGTGACTACAAAGGACAATCTGTAACTTTTAATACTTTAGAAGCTGATAGCAGTAATCATATGTTCAGTATCCAAGCAGGTTTCCGTAAATACCCAAGTACTAAACAATCTCTTGAAGATTATGCAGATTTAATCAAACATGGTATCGATGGTAATCCGTCAATTTATAAACCAACTTGGAAGAGTGAAGCTCTATCATATAAAGATGCTACTTCACATCTGTCACGCTCATACGCCACAGATCCTAATTATTCTAAAAAATTAAATAGTATTATTAAACATTATCATTTAACATCTTTTGACAAAGAAAAAATGCCTAACATGAAGAAATACAACAAATCAATAGGTACGGATGTCTCTGGTAATGACTTCAAACCATTTACTGAAACTTCCGGTACATCACCTTACCCACATGGCCAATGTACTTGGTATGTGTACCACCGTATGAATCAATTTGATGCATCCATTTCTGGTGACTTAGGTGATGCTCATAATTGGAATAATCGTGCTGAAAGTGAAGGCTATACGGTAACGCACACACCTAAAAATCATACTGCAGTTGTGTTTGAAGCTGGACAATTAGGTGCTGATACACAGTATGGTCATGTTGCTTTCGTTGAAAAAGTTAATGACGACGGTTCAATTGTTATTTCTGAATCAAATGTTAAAGGATTAGGTGTCATTTCATTCAGAACTATTGATGCAGAAGATGCTCAAGATTTAGATTACATTAAAGGTAAATAGTAAAAATTTAAAATTATTTGAGGTACCATCCACAAAATAATAGCACAAAGATGTATTCAAATTTATAATACATCTTTGTGCTTATTTATATTCAATAACTATATTAGAGTAACTTTACATTGAAAAGTCTATTTTTACAATTTACTCAAGTGATTTCTAAAAGTATATTATTCATTATATATAACAATCATTATTGCATGTCAAAAAAGAGTAGGACAGAATTGATTTTAAATTCTTAGTCCTACTCTTTTATACTGACTCTTGTTATAAACTTTGAGTAAGCGTTGCACCACCTCAATCACTAACTGTGAAATAGTTTAACTACACATAAGATTGATGATGCCTATTACTATATATAATTTTTAAATTAATTTTGGTGTTTTTTTCTACGCGCCATAAAGATGAGCGCTCCACCTAATGACATGAGTACAACAGCCACTGGTATCCAATGTTGTTTGATGACTTCACCTGTCGCTGGTAATGAGATATTACCATCGTCGTCAAATAGATCACTTAAAAGGCCACCTTTATTATCTAAAGATAATCCATTCTCCGGTGCCGAATGATCTAATTTATCAAGAATAGATCCTCTTGAGTGAAGTTTATCAAGTAAACTTGGTCTATCAAATATTGAATTAGAATCACCGACACCTTTGTTAATACGATCTAACAAGGATGGTCTATTCTTTATAGGATCTAAAATATATTCTAAATCTTTCTTAGCTTGTTTTGCTCGTTTTTCTATATCTAATAAATCATTTACCTTGCCTTCAATCGCAGAGTGAATGAGATCCATGATATCTGATTTGTCCTTTTGTACACGCGCAATAACATCAGCGATAATTTTAGCTTTGTCTTTATTGATACGGGTTTGTAATATTGTTTCAATCGCTTGTCTTTTGTCTTTAGCATCATTAATCACACCATTCAATATATCATCAGCTGTAGCTGTTCCTTGACTATTGAAATGACGTTTTAATTGTTCTACGATTTGAGAATTCGACAAGTTTTGACTTAACAATTTTTTAGCAATACGATCTGCTTCATCATTACCAAGTCGTGTCGTCAACAATTGTTTAATTAAACTTTCTTTATCTTTAGATTGATCTAACATTGATTTTAAAATATCATCACTAGAAGTTAATGCAAGACCATCAATTTGCTTGGCAATTTGATTAGCAATATCTTCATTACTTCGGCCATTTGTTTTAATACGTTTCATTATGTCTTCTACTTCATTTTTGCTGAAAACACTATTTAAGATATCTTCGGTTGCTTGTTTTTTATTACTAGCACCATTGAGTTGATCTATAATAATATTTCTTTGTCGGTCAATACTTTGCTTAGTCTTATCAATTTCTTGTTTAAGCGCTTGTTTCTTATCATCAGATAAAGTGTTATTATCCTCTACTTTTGTATCTAGTGATCTTAAATTCATTAATTTATTATTTATATAATTAGAATCTAGTGATTGATTGTCAGATTGTACCTTAGCAAGTGCTTTTTCAATCTTATCACTACCTTGTAGTGAACGTGTAATTGCTTGTATATCTTGTTTTTCATCTGTGACATGTTGATCTTTTGAATCCCTAATTTGATCAGTATCTGATGCTATACGTTCTAATGTTGAGCGACGACCATCATTACTTTTATCGTCTTTACTATCACTATCGGATTGATTTGTTGTCGTACTAGATTCTTCTTTGTTATTTTCGTTTTTATTAGATGGTGATGCTTGCTGATCGCTTTGTTCAGAAAGCTTATTATTAGAGTCAGACTTAAAATCTTGTTGGATTTTATCTAATTTATCAATAACCGACTCTTCAGAATCATCAGTAGTTGCATTGCGTGTACTAGCATTTGTATCGTGTACTTTATTATTTGAATCATCTTTTTCATCGGTTGTTGAGTCACTAGGTTTAGAAGCACTATTTTCACCTTGTTGACGGTTATCAACATTTTTAGCAATTGAATCTAAATCCGACAGTATTTTATCTAAGTCTTTAGTCATATCATCATTATCTTTTTCAGATGTATCGTCATCTTCAGTTTTTGATGATGTGGCACTAGAGTCTGTCGATTTTAAATGATTATTTTTATCTTTTGCATCATTTATAATACGGTCAATACTTGATTGATTATCGACTTTATCTAAACGTTCTTCAAAACTTTTGATATCTGCGTCAGAAAGTTCTTTCAAATCTTTAATATCATCTTTAGCTTGTTGGATTTTGTCAGCGATGGAGTTACTATTAGAAGTATTTTCAACATTTGATGATGTACTTTCTGAATCTGCAAAAGCATCTTTTGTGAAGCCATAACCAACCAGCGAACCACTAAGTAACAACGCAGAACATGACAGCTTGAGGTAGACACCAATTTTATCTGTTCTCTTCATTTACACATACTCCTTTAATAAAGTTACCTGTATTATTCTTTAAATAGATTTATATGATTTAATCAAAAATATACATATCACATTATAATACATAATTTCATAGATTTGTAGATAATGAACCTAAAATAACAAATTTAAAAAACAAATTTCTTGTAATTATTAGTAATTTGGTATTACACTTCTTTACACACTTAATTATTTAATTAATATATTAAGTTAAGTGTAATTCAAAAACAAGGAGTTTTTATAATGGCAAATTCTATTTACTCAACTACAATGATTTCAAATGGTGGACGTGATGGTCGCGTTTTTAGTCCAGATAATACATTTGTTCAAAACCTTGCAACACCTAAGGAAATGGGTGGTCAAGGAGGCAACGATACTAATCCTGAACAATTATTTGCTGCTGGATATAGTGCATGCTTTAATAGCGCGCTATCATTAATCTTATCTCAAAATAAAATAAGTGATGCCAACCCAGAAGTTGAAATCACTATTGAATTACTTAAAGATGATACTGACAATGGTTTTAAACTCGGCGCAGATATTAAAGTCACACTTGAAAATATGTCCCAACAAGATGCTGAGAAATTTGTGGAGCAAGCACATCAATTCTGTCCATACTCAAAAGCGACACGTGGTAACATTGACGTTCAGTTAGATGTTACAGCGCAATAAAACTTGTAATCGTACAACTAATTCTTAGCAAATGTTTCTATACAAGATTAAAGAGTAGAATAATGAATTCAAATTGAATTCTGTTCTACTCTTTTTATATACTTTCATACTTCCACAGTCTCTGTTTTTCATTTCCAATCTCTCATTCAATTTACTTTTCATAAACAAAATATCTTTTTTTAAATCAATTTCATACTTTTTAAAAAATTTCACTTTAAAACAACTATAAAAAGGTTAAAATGGGAATAGTATAAGTAAGTAGATTTTTTCTTCATAAAATGTAAAGTTGCTCATCACCGAAGGAGGACTATTTATGTTTACCATATCAATCATCGCTATGATTATTGGTGTTGTGCTTATTGTTTTAAGTCAAATTATCTATCATTCAAAACCGATAGATGCTAAGGAAAAAATGTTTATACCCGGTGTATGCCTTTTTTTAGTAGGACTCTTAAGTTTAATCGGTCACTTTGTTAATGGCTACGTATAATCTTTTTTCAAAACTGTAAAACATACCAACATCTCTATAACAAAACATAGTATTTAAAAATTTTGTAATTATTAAAAGAGTGGCTGGGACAGAAAGTTCCAGGATAAGTAAATAAAGACAATTTCTATTGAAATAATGTAGAAATTGTCTTTTTTATATTTTTTTTGATGATTTTCAGCTCGTTGAGCTTTTACTTTATTATATTAAGCAACGATAATGTCTGAATTTATCGAATTCAGTCTCGGGAATTGTTTCTGCAATAACATTTACATGTCGTGAAATATCATTTGTGGGGATAAGAACTGAAGTTTCCATTAGTAGAGTATGTTTAGTCATTTTATAATTTTTATACATAAGACACCTCGTTAATTTAGTTTATTGGTATTTATTAAATTATACGAAAGGTCCTTATTTTTCAAAGTATTTTAATATAAAATTACATATATGCACAAAGTATTTTGGCGAGACTCTTGAGGGAACAGGACAAGCTGAAGACTACAGGCTGAAGCTGTCAGATAAGAAAGCGAGCCAACAATACGAAGTATTATAAATAAAAAGCTAGTAAATGAATTTATAAAAAACTCATTTACTGGCTATTTTGCTAGGAATTATGTCTCATCCTCTTAGCTATTGACTTTGGATAGCTAAATTTAAAATACGCTTATATTAAGTTTTTAAATTTTTAGTTCTCATTAATGAATCTGAACGACGAATTTAATATGAATATGATTTCATTCTTTTTGATGTATCATGATTCATTATTAGTGTTGTCAAAATTTCGACCTTCAAGTCCAGCCAATTCTTCTTTCGAAGCTGCAGGTGCTTTCATTTCAAATATTTCATCGACAACCGTGTAATCATAATAACCGAGACGTGCTATAGGTCTGATTGACTTAATGTCTAATTTTCCGTTGTCCATAATTACTTTATCGTCAATATGCACTTGTGCTACACGACCGATGACTATATCCACAGTTGAAACAGGGTCTCCAGTGGGAATTCTTACTGTTTGAACATATTCACATTCAAAATGAACAGGTGATTCCTTTACCCTACTTCCAGGAGCTTCGATACACGATTCTTTCGTCACACCAGCAAAGTCAAATTCATCATCTTCTGGAGGTAATGCTTTGGATGATAAATTCACTGCTTCACGCAAATCATATGTTGCCATATTCCATACAAACCAACCAGTTTCTTCCGCATTTTTAACTGTATCTTTTCTTTCATGATCGCCAAGCACTGACTGATTAGCCGCAAACATTACCATTGGGGGATCCCATGTAAGATTTTGATATTGACTGTACGGCGCCAAGTTATCTTTACCTTCTTTAGATACTGTAGAAATCCAACCTATAGGTCTAGGTACTGTGCTACTTTTGAACGGATCATGTGGTAATCCATGACTTTTAACACCTTGTTTTGGTGAATAATTCATTTTATATCCACTCCTATCGTTAATCGTTCTATCAACTTAAGGTTACATGACTTGACTTAGCATTGTCTAATATTTATCAATCATTTCAATATAGTTAAAAGTTATAAATAGTATTTTAAACTTTTAACAACCAATATTGCTTTTATCATTTGAAGCTATTTTCAAGAACGTTGGTCACCTGGCATAAATATTGATACAACTAAAGCAATCAGTCCGACAATAGCAATCATTAAAAACTGTAAGAAAAAGTTAGACAGTTCGCCTACAAATAACATTAAAATAGGTGCAATCGCTGTTCCTAAGAATAATACAAATGTATTAACAGATAAAAAGAAACCTTGATTGTTTTTAACAACTACACCTATTTTTGAAATAACAGTAGGAATCGCAAATGCGATACCTGCAACAAACAACACACTAAATGTTGTAATAAGTATAATATTCGTAGTTACACCCATGAGTATGATCGACACAATACATGTTGTTAATGCGATAGTTAGCAAGCGCTTCATACCTATACGACTGCTTACACGCCCTGCTAATAGAGATAATAACATGCCTATCACACCGAACAATTTCATCATTGAGGACACAGACATGTCTCCCCCAACTTGGTGTGATGTGACATATTCATTTAAAATATCATACATACTTATAAACATAATCAGTAATGTTAGTGAAATAAATAAACAATAGAAAACTTTAAGATTGTCTTTGAAATCTTTAAAGTTATTGAAAAACTTAATGAGTTGTATATCAGGATTTTTATGTGGACTCTCAGGTACATTTTTATAAATAACTAATACGAGAATTAAATATAAGATTGTTAAAATAAAATATACCCACTGCCAATTCAAATAACTTACGACTAATTCACTCATATTTTGCCCTAACACACCTGATAACATAAAACTTGTACTGATGAAACTAATTGCTGTTACACGTTTCACACGTGGATAAGTTTCAGTTGTATAAGTCATGACTACAGGAGAAAATGATGCAGCAAATACGCCTTGTAGTGCTCTTAATATTAATAACACTGTAAATGAATGAACAATACCTATCATAAGACAGATGATAACTAATGCACTCATACCTACTAAAATAGTTTTAATTCTGCCATACTTTTCAGAAATCGTTCCATAAAATAAACAACTGATTGAATATGTTAATGAGAATAAAACACCGTTTAAAGTTGCTATAGATTCAGGAACATGAAAGTCTTCTGCGAAAGTTGCTGTCAGAGGTAGAGCCGTATATAAACTTGCCATTACAATGATACCTGAAATAAACATGATTGTCGTAATGAGATTATAGTTTTTACTTTCTTCCATCGATTTCCATACTCCTTTCTAAATTTTATTCAATACGATTATTATGACAGTTTGTTTCAAATTCCTAAAGAGATATTTAAATTGACGAAAAATTAAAATAATATAAATACACTTGTATCCATTTAATTTCTTTAGACACACATGAGAGCTGAAAAATTGACATACAGATTACTTCAATTTAAGATTACCATTACCTTTAAATATCAATATTTCACAAACCTATGATTAAATCGTTAATATATTACAACATTTATGTTAAATTGTGCATTTAATTTTTATTTTAGGGAAAAGAGATGTCTAGAAGGAATTCATATTTACAGATATATAGGAGGAATCTTTAATGGTTTTACGTTATGCTACAAATTTAAAACTAGCTAAAGAATTATATGATGCAAGTAAACCTAAATTAAAAGGCGATCAAGGTATGATTGATACTTTCACTAATACATTTGGTTTACCGGAAAACTCAGTTAAATTAGCAGGTGGCGTTGAAGCTGCAGCTGCTGGTTTATTTGCTGCTAGTTTTTTAAATAAAAATATTTCACGCTTAGGCTCACTTGCAGCAATTTCAGTACTTGGTGTTGCAGCTTACAAACATTTTGAAGCAGGGCATGGTAAAAAAGGTGCACAACATGCTTTAGACTTATTAGGTTTATCAACACTTAGCTTATTAGATACTTTTTCTTGTAAAAAATAAGTACTTCAACATATAAATATATTAAATAAAATAACAGCGGTAATTCCCTTATTAATCTTATCAAGGAATTACCGCTTCTTTTATGTTATCTATCAATGAAGAACAAAGGCATTCAATTCATCAGTCTAGATGAATACGACAATGATTATTTCTTGTATTTATTAAGCAATGCTGGAGGAACATGACATAAATAATAATCCTCCGGAAATTTCTCAAGATGATTCTGATGTTCTTCTGCACTCTTCACATAATTACTTAGAGGTTGTACTTCGACCATTACTTGTTTCGCGTCTTCCCTGCGCTTAATGTAGCCTTTTACTTCATTTAAATGCTTCGAACTTTCACTATACACACCTGTTCGATATTTTTGACCCTTGTCTTGACCTTGTTGATTTAAACTATAAGGATTTATCATTTCAAACAAATAATCCATCAGCATAAGTATTGAAGTTTTTGCAGGATCAAAGTGTATCTTCACACATTCAGCATAGCCATCATAAGGAGCATCTAAACATTTCGACGTTCCATTTGCCCTTCCAGCTTCTGTTTGAATAACTCCTGGAATCGTATTAAAAAAAGCTTGAGTTCCCCATAGACATCCACCAGCAAAATATACCGTTTCCATATCCTCACTCCCTAAAGCAAATGTGTTAACTCACTTTTCAATCATAAAGAATTCAAAATAAATCTCTCAGTTCATTCAATTACAATCAAAATAAGAAAAGAACCTGTACCTATGATTGATGTATCAGGTTCCATATTATCAACTTGATTACTCTGTTCATTCTGTCTTACTATATCATCAATAATTTGATACCCTTCACAATATTAATAATAAATAATACAAGCGAAGCGATAAGTAGAATACCTCCAATAATTACTCCTATCACTAGTACAGCGACTCCATTTGTCGAATCAATCAAGGATAGTCCAGCAGCAAATGATATAAGTCCTAATACCAAACACACCCAACTCAAAATATGGTTAAATAATGCATTTCTTGAATACGTAGATGCTGGTGGTTGTCCAACAATCCATACGATTAATGGAAACAATACAGGTGCGAAAAATACACTTAGATAACTTAAAGCCCCTAATACATCACCCGTTTTATCATGATAACTTTTATCAAAATTTTCCATACAATTAATCACCTCAATTTAAATATAAACACATTCTGAGAATTCATTTAAGTGATATGGAATACAATTACAATATTGTAAGTTTCGATACAAAAATACTAATGATTAACCACTTAATGCTTGTACTAATGCGTATTTAAATGTTGATACCGGCACAGCATTAGCATGACGTTGTTGTAGTGCTAAACGTGTTTCAAATTGACCACGATGATTTCCTATCTCTTTCAAAGCGTTACTCAACTGACTTATATCATTTACAAGAAACTGATTTTCTATTGCAACGAAATCTTGATTATGAACAACCTCTTTATATCCCATAATTAACAATTGATGATTATATGCGCTTCTTACAGCATTCCCTATTTCGTTCCCCTCATTAATATCTAAATAGATGTCACATTGTTGATATAAGGTTTGAACTGTTTGTTCTTTAATTATTGGATATAATTTAACATTTTCATATTGCGATAAACTTAATAATTTTGAAGACATCTCAGTTTTAGCGCCTATGTGAAATTGATAATCTTTATGCAAACGTACCAACGTTTCAACATGTGGTATTTGATCTGAATTTGTTAATGTTAATACATTCTTAGAATAATGATTCCGTTTATACGTGTCATATAAGTAACCAGATGCATATACTGCCTGTTGTTCCTCCCTAGATAGTTGTTCCTTGATCAATTTGTATTCATTCTGATTAGGGACAATAACGGCAAAGCGACTTTGAAGGTTTGGTGATAACATGACTTTCATATTTCCTGGGACATAACCCTGAGATTGTTCTTGCCAAAATAAAATACCTTTTTTCAATGTCGGCAAATGATAAATTGCTAAAAATGGTGTTGATAAAGTATTAAATATAACTTCTTTTATCTCAATGCCCATTTCACTCAAGTAAAATTTAATCCACTCTGTATATGACTCAAAAAAATAAGATTTCCCTTCATATTCTACAACTACATCGTTAGTTACATAATTCTCATAAATCACTTCTTTACCTTCACGTGTCATATACTTTTTTAATATTGCATTACCTAACAAATCGTAAACTGTTTCAGCAAATTTAAATCCTTCTTTTGTATAATAATCAACCGAACGCAAACGCTGTTTTGAATCAAGCCACTCTACATGGCTAACTACACGTGTCTTATAATGTTCCTTATAAAAGATTTTACCTCTAAGCTCACCCATATCTGTAATGGTAGCCATTGTCGCATCTCCTTTAATTTCCCAAAAAGGCGGCGTATCAATATCATTAAAAAAAGCAGGGGTATCATCTTCATAAATTTGATATGCTGTGAAAAAACGATACGGCGATGTCACATCATCAGGTAAAAATCCATCATCATTAATTACAATCGTAAAGTGATTGTAACCAGCACGCTTAAGAGATTGATGTAATTCCTGTGTTTCTTGATTATAATTTTCGAATAAATTAATCATATAGCACCTCTTCAATGAGTTGTCTCCATAGATCAACAATATGCGATGTTTTAAATGATTCTGCAATGTCATACGATACCTCATGTGCCCTTATGGGACCATCTTCAAAATATCGAATAATCATATGAGCGATTTGCGTTGTGATATCATCAGTAGACGCTTGTTCAAAATCTATCGGTATCAAATAGCCATTTTGATGATGTCGAATAAATGTCGGACTGCCATAATTCACATCAAATCCAATCATACCTAAACCAGAGCCAACCGCTTCCATTAATGTCAGTCCGAACCCTTCACTTTGTGAGGCCGCTATGAATAATTCATATTGCTGATATATTGTACGAAGATTTCTATGTCCTTTAATTTGTATGTAATCCTCAGCACGATGTTTGGTAATAATATTTTTAATTTTTTCTTGTTCTTCTCCTTGTCCGTAGATATCAAAACTCAATTGAGGTAACTGATGTTTAGCTTTAATCACAGCTTCCACTATCCAATCAACATGTTTTTCGTTAGCAAGACGTGATGCGGTCATGATGGAATATGGTTTTCTTTCTTTTTCAGGATATTGTAACGATTCTATACTACCTACTGGAATTGTACGTATACGTGGACAATCATTCTTATATTGTTTAAATTGTTCACTTAGTGTCTGCCTTTGCAAATCTGTCGCTGTGATAAAGAAATCAATATGCTGTGCATTTTCGAATTGATACTCATAATAATTATTCCATAAAATGTGAGTCCCATCAGTCGCACCTTCACTGAAATGTTCAGCGTGAACGACTACGCCAACTTTACTGGATCCCTTGTTTTCTAATATGGCTTGTCCCACATCAGTTGCTCGATCAATAATAATGATATCCTCTGAATTCAATCGCAATTGACGTATAAAGTATGCGACGAGTGCTTGTTTACTGTATAAACGTGCATCATCAAACACAAAAACATGTTCATCTTCATCTATATATTCGCGATATGCAATTGATCCATTTTCATTATAAAATTGACGCATATATATTTTAGCTTTATTGTCAAAAGGAGCATAATACTCCGAGAATGTTCTTACATAGCTATAAAAATCTTTCCTAATTAACATTCCATTCACCACAAACTCTGCACGATCAACGTAATGTTCGTTAGCATTTTTTAAATAGCAGGTTACGAATGTTTGCTGATTATTTAAATAGAGTCGTAATACTTTACCGTTTTGTTCTTTTCGAGTAACCTCATTACCTAACTCTGAAATTAAATCATCAACTGTGTACGTTGTAGGAGCGATTTTTACGTCTGTGAAGTATTGATATAGCCAAATAACTTCATCATCTTTAAACCCTATGTTGCTTGTGAGTGTTTGAATATTTTCTGATTGAATAAAATCTAAAAATATAAATTTTGTTGGATAAGGTAATTGCCTTAATAGTTTTGCTCGATACACTTGTGCATATTCAACACCACTACTGGCCCAACCGATTCCAAAATTGATATTATAAATCGTCATGTCTAACACCTCTTTGTTTATGGGAAATGAATGACCATATCTCCGTCCTTATCAAAGGCTAGAATACTTAAACATAAATTTCTAACCATCTTCCTTTTTATATCTTCAGACATATATTCATACGTTTCAAGAGCCACTTTATGATATTCAAAAATGACATTACGCTGTCCATTTTGTCGATTGTTTACACTGGCTTTAAGTTGTTGTAAGTTATCTACTTGTTCAATCCATTCGCTATCTATCGCTTTCAAAATTGATTTTTGAATGAAACGAAGTTTTAAATATGAATCAGCAGCAACTTCTAAACGATTGTTAAATTGTTGAGTAAATTGTTGTATTAAGAATTGTATGATTTCTTCATCATTTTGCATATTAATATTTGATACATCTTCATCGAAGACAAAACTTAAGTTTTCGTATATATAATTCACAAGTGCACGTTCACTACTTAAGTCAAGATTTTTAACGTCTTTTGTAAACACATCTCGTGCAAGCTGTTCAAAATTAAATTCATCAAAATCGCTTGCTTCAAGTATGTGATTACGTTCAGCATAAATTTTATCTCGTTGAACACTAATACTTTTTTCGAATTCATTTGCCATTTCTCTATTTTTCATAGCAGTCTCTTCAGATACACGTTGCGCTTTATTAACAATTGACTTTACACGTTTTTTAAAGAGTGCACTATTTTCTAGTTTAGATGCATCCATCGTTTGGAGGTTTTTATTTTCTGCCAAGTTAGAGTTACTCCAACGTTTTACTAAATCATCATCAAGTGATACAAAAATCTGTGAATATCCAGGATCTCCTTGGCGACCTGAGCGTCCTCTTAATTGACGATCAACACGACTATTATCCATATGTTCATTAATAATTACTGCTAAGCCACCGATATCATGAACCTCTTTTGATAACTTTATATCAGTTCCACGCCCTGCCATACTTGTAGCAACAGTAACTGCAGATAATTGTCCCGCCTCAGCAATCATTTGTGCCTCTTTAGCTACATTTTGAGCGATTAATAAATTGTTGGGTATATCACGTTTAAATAACTCAGCTGAAAAATATTCTGCCGCTTCTGCAGTACGTGTAATTAGTAACACAGGTTGTTGAGTTTCATGTATACCAATCACTGTCTTTAAAATTGCATCGTTCTTTTTGTCACCATTAGCAAATACTCTATCAGGTCTATCATCTCGTTCAATCGGACTGTGAGTCGGAATCTCTATAACAACTTTTGAATATAAATCAAAGAATTCTTTTTCCCCTAATTTACCTGTTCCAGTCATACCTGAAAATTCATCAAATTGCTTAAATAAGTTTTGGAATGTTATGGTTGCCATCACACTCATATCTTGAGAAATTTCAACATTTTCCAGAGCCTCTATAGCTTGATGTAAACCAGACTGAAGCTTTGTTCCAGGTAGCATACGACCAGTTATTCTATCTATAAGCACAATCTCACCATCAAAAATAAAATAGTCTAAATTATATTTGAATAAATACTTAGCTCTAAGCGATAAATGAATCATCCTAACTAAATCAAAATTTTGCTGTTGGTATATACTATTCACTTTGAAATAATGGCTTGCTTTTTCCGAGCCCTCATCAGTGAGCCACACTTCTTTTTTATTAAAATTAACTATGAAGTCTTTATCTTTCTCAAGTGTTTCAACAAACGTTTTAACGATGTGAAATAAATTAGATTGTACACGTGGTGCACCAGAAATAACTAAAGGCGTTTGGGCAGCGTCTAATATAATAGAATCGACTTCATCAATAATAGCAAAGTTTAATTTCGGTAAAAATTTGGCACGAATATCATCAGCTAAATTATCAATTAAATAATCAAACCCTAGTCGCCCATTAGTCGTGTAAACAATGTCATGGTGGTACAGTTCATATTTTTCATTTTCAGCGTATTCATATTCTGGAATGTCCACAAATCCTAATGATACAGACAAGCCTAGCCATTCATATAGTGGTTTCATTTCTAAAAAATCGCGTTTTGCTAAGTAATCATTTGTTGTGATTAGATAAGCACCTTTACCTGTAAGTGCATTTAAGTACAGAGGCATGGTAGCTGTAAGCGTCTTACCTTCTCCTGTTTGCATTTCTGCAATATTCCCCTGATGCATAGCGATTGCTCCTAAAATCTGCACATCTTTTGGATACATACCTAAAACGCGCTTAGAAGCCTCTCTAACTGTTGCATAAGCTTGTGGCAGAATGTGATTGAGTGAAGCTTTATTATCATTTAAATAAACTTTAAATTCTTTTGTCTTCGCTTGAAGTGCTTCATCACTAAAATTTGAGAACTCCTCACTAAGCGCATTAATTTGATTTAATATTTTGCGCAATTTTCTTAACCTAATATTATTAATAATTTGGTTAACACCTTTAGCCATTCATATCACTCCTGTGATAGTTTGATGAGTCTAGATGATGTGTCCTTATATTGGTTATTATTTGATTAATTACTTTAAGTTTTTTCTTAGGATCTATATATTGCGTTGCCTCATAAGCTTGATTACTATCTTCTCTTAATTCTTGCACAATTATATTGTGAAAAGATAGATGATTCATGCCAGCATTAATAAGTTCTAATTCATATGAATATGCTTCTCTAGGATAGACAATATTTTCTTTTTTATTTTTTAGAATTTGATGACTAAGAATTTCTTTATTCTTACGATAAAATTTCATTTTAAAATAAGCCGCACCCTCAGGTTCAACTTCAAAATTAAATTGAAATTGATATTGGCGCCCTTTTTTTAAAATAGGTAGCTTAGGGCTTACACGGTCTTCTGCAAAATCAGTTAACATATACCAACTGTGAATGATTGTACCGGATGGCATCAAAGGGTTCTCAAAATAGATATTATCTTGATTAAAACGTAATTTTGTACCATACATAAAAGTTGATGAATTAACTAGTCGCCATTTGACTTCAAATTTCCTATCTTCTTGCATGTGTTACCCTCCCAAATCGCTCTTCCATGATTAAATTATAAAAATTAATAAACCAATGAGTAACAGTAGCAGAATCATCATTATGTCTACCAGGAATTCTTTTACTTATCACACGTGCATGTTGTTTTGTAAGAACAGGCAATAAATCTTGAAATGCATATTTGTCATAATCATCATGCTCCATGTAAGCAATCGCAAATGTGGTCATTGACAAATCACTATGCTGAATTTGCTTCCAAAAATGATTATCTAACTGAACAACATCTTTGTTAGTTATGCCATTTTGATTCAATCGCAAAATATCAAGTGACGTTCCAAAATCGTTTGGACGAACGAGTTTCATATTATTAGCAATAGTACCGAGATTTATCAAAGGTTTTCCTACAATAACAGCCGCTGGATTTAATTTTGTAGCGTAATAAAGTGCGCCAAATGATCCCATTGATAATCCAGAAAGAATTAATTGGTTGTTCGCAAATCCCAAATAATCCAAAGCATTTTGGATGACCTTACGGATTGCCTGTTCATAATTCTCTGACCCTAGGTAAAAGGCACCACCTTCGATTCTAGGATCAGCTATTAAAATAAATGGAGCATTCATACGTTTCATCATAAAGTACCCTTCAAAGCCCTCAGCAGTACGATACCCACTAAAATATACATTGAGTGGTGGTTTTAAATCTCCAGGATGGAAGTAATGTATAAATTCTTGCTTATTTTCATCACTATATCGTTTTCCGCCTAATATGAACTGCCCTAATTCCAAGCGTGACCAACGTTTATGAATAGCACCTATAAATAATGTTCCTTTACCTTTAGCTTTGATTGATACACTCACATATGTTTGATAAGGACGAGCAGGTAGTTCTATGGGAGTGTCTAAATCGTCTTGTTCATATATTAGCTTTTCTACTGGTTGATCAGTTGAATAAACAGGCGTCAATCTCAATGTATATTGGATTTTAGCATCACCTTCAACTTTAAATTCTGGCCATATTTGATTCACCTTATTGGCATCAGCAATGATATTTTGACTCCATGTAATGAGGGGTTGGTATGATTCCCCAAATCGTCCTGATACTTCAATAGACTCATTTCCATTAAATTGATAAGAACCATCAAAATGAATACTAACGCGACAATGAATAGGTTTAACTTTATCTCCATATTGCCCAGGAAATGTAACTGCCTCTAGTTTTTGTTGTAATTGTTCTTCATTTTCATAAATGAGTGGTTTTATAAAATTACGTTGTATTGTCTTATCTTGTTGGTATTGATTATCCCAATACTCATTGTCAATCACAGTATTATACGGTGTACTGACTAATGATAAAAGTTTCATTAATGAATCAGAATATTTTTCACGTACAAAAACAAAATCAAATTGTCCTTTTTCATCTAAAATATGTACTACAACATCTTGATAGCCACTTTCAAAATCAAACAAACCAACATCAAAATAATCCCATTCGACATTACTTTTTTGATTAAATAAAGAACCTAAATCATGACCACCTACTTGAAGTACTCTAAATTTACGTGCCACTTGAAACATCACCTTTAAATAACTGATTAATTTGATGAATAATATTAATTGAACTAAAATCATCCGTTAATCTCATGGAATATGCATAAGAATAATTCCAATTTTTTAAATGTGCCAAAAAATAATCTAAAGATTCTACAGTTTGCGATATGTCATCAATAATATATCCATTATGCATATGTTTAACATAATCTGTTCTCTTTTTATTAATTTGTGGTATACCCGCGCCAATACAACAGATTTGTAAAAAAAGTTTCGGCTCTAAAGATAAATCTACTACAACTCTTAATTTTGAAATAACGCTTACAAGATCTTCTTCAAACGGTACTGTTTCAATATCAATGATTGTTTCTTTTTTATTCTGTATCACGTCTTCAATTACATCACTTATTTCCTTTTTCTCTTGGTGATATAAATCATTGAGATGAGCAACTTCATCTATAAGATTTTCCGTAAGATTATCTCTACTCTTAGTTAAAATTTTCAACTTATAGCCATCTTTATGTTGAATATATTGAAATAAGCTGTTTACAATCTCTCGTATTTCAATCTCGTCCAAACCATCTATCCATAATCCAATATAAGTGTCATACAATTGACTACTTTGGTTAGGTAATGACTTCGCATCAAAAGGCGTTACCCTTAAAAGATTAATATCATTCATGTTCAATCCTGCGTAGTGTTCAATCATATTTTGATTAGCTTGTGTATCAACGAGACAATAATATGCTCTAGAAATAGAGTCATATAAATCTTGTGTCACCACTTTATTTCGCTCAGTAAAAATAGAAAAACATAAAGACGATGCATCAATAGTGCGTGCCATCATTGAATTATGACGTTCATCAGATGCCACTATAACAGAATCATCTTCATTCAATTCTCTTTCTACATATGATTGGAATTTCTCTTCTATCAACTCAGCCATAGATGAATACGTAACCCTTTTAAATTTTGATTGGAAATTTTTATTAATCGTTACTGTATTAACATTTAAGTCTTCAACAAATATTTCTTCCCCATCTTTTGAAAAATAGTGTTTTTTATTGTTATCACCATCAGGTGTATAAGTACGCACTGCCGATATAAATCCTCTGTCATCGAATACAAATCGTCTTTGAATTGTACTATACTTGTAATCCTCTACCCACATCAGGTACCCCTCTTGGCTGAAGTGAATTTTAGAAAACGTGTTATCACCTGTAATCGCTTGAATTTGAAAGGGAGTAAAAATAAATTCAGTGCCTTCTGGCCATGAAAGATCGCGATAATCAATAGCTTGAGGCGTTTGATGTCCAACGCCCTGTATCTCATCAAATACAGACCAATAATGACTTTCATACAAATCATATCGATGGAGGAATGTTCTAAGATATGGACTAAAATTTAAAACTATCAATTGATAATCCACATTATTCGAACTATGCATTGTCATTAAACTAATCATATCGTCAAAATCTGTATACTGTTTTTTTAGATAGAATGGTCTTGAGGTACTTTCCCACCATCTGTTACGGCTATACCAAGCTGGTATAAATCGTTTCATATTCCAAAACCTCCTCCCTACCAATATTTATTTAAAATTTGCTTATAGCTGTCAAAGTATAAGTACGCTCTAATTGTTTCAGCGATATTAATTCCAATATAGACAAATACAATCATTTGAGTTGTAAAGTAAACTTCTTTAAGTAAGTGGGGGACAAGCAGCGCTGAATACATTGGTATAGCGAGTACAATCGCTACTACTATTGAACCGAACCAACAAATACGACGTGCTTTACTCCCTAGAAATTTTTCTGTCTGCTGTCCAGGTTGTATACCCTCGAAGTAATTCCCATTTTTAAGAAATTCCTTTGATTTACGTTTCGTATTAATTAATAATCTTGATAAAAAGTAACCCAAAATCATTTGTAACAGAAGATATATAGTAATTCCAACTGGATTTGTAAAATTAAAGACATGTGTTTCAAAATTATGATTCACGATAAAGCGTCCTATGAAATTAACGATATTATTCGTTAACATAAATAATGACAAACTCACCATGATAGAGATACTACCAGCTGGATTAAGTTTCCATGATAAATATGATGGTATATCTTTAGCAGAAATATTCATAATATCATTATATTCTATCCGATATTCTGTTAACTCAATAAAGAAGAGTATAAATAAGGCCAGCACTAATAAGACAATAATCATAGTAATTAAAGATGCGCTTGAATTTAATTTAGGAAAAGGTGTATTAAATATAGATTTAACAAGACTCATTAAAACAATTGGCATAGGTCCCGAAATGCCATACGTTGTATTTTGATCTGCTAACCACACCATTAACAACGTTCCTGTAATTAATACTAATAATAAAATGAGCATATTACTATCTTTAATCGCATGTTTATTAATATATGAATGAATAATGTAAAATCCTTGAGCAGCACTAATGATAAGTGTTAACGCTCGCTCTTTGAAATGTCGTTCCCTACGAGTTTGTGTTTTAACCTTATCATTACTTTTGTGGTTTATTAGTGTCAAAATAATCATCGAACTTAACCACGGCCCAAGTCCTAGTGAAAATATATTTAATGTATGTAAATCCCCACCTACATTAGTAATAGCTAACTTAAAAAAGGAGTCTTTATGAGTTCTTAAATTTTCATTACTTACGATTGAAATATTACTTCCTATAATATATATAACTAAAATTAAGCATGTAAAAAATATTCTTTTATATAAGATTTTATATTCGAATTTCTTAAACATTTTTTCACCCTAATTATTAAATAATTAATCACTTGAATCATATCTAAAGAGGCTAAGGATAATCTAAAGTTGGATTTAGTTGTCATGTACTTATCCAATCAATTATTGTTCCCTAGCCTCTTAATATGATTAAAACTATCTGTTATTTACTACCATCTTGATCATCATCGTCTTTTCTAGATTTTTTTGCCAAACCGAAGATAGCCAATACTATTGCTACTGCTACTATAAAACCGTTGCTTACAACTCCATCTTCTCCTTTAGTCGGTTGTTTAACGACTTTATCTTGTGAACGATTTTGATGAAGTAAATCGAGGTTGTTTGAGTGATTATCAGCTTGATTACTTTGTGTTTCATTGTGTTGTTCTGAATCAGTATAACCTCTTTGTTCTTGTAAATCATAATCTTTTCCAGTTTTATTAAGCATATTCGTATTTTTTGATTGAGTCACGATTGTATCTTCAGACAAGCTATCACCAATAAATTGACTTTCACTATTTATAGGAGATTGAGAAGTGAAAGTTTCAGATGTACTCATTGATGTGGACGTGCTTGATGAATCTGAAATGCTTGTACTTGTTGAGCCACTTACCGATGTGCTGGCGCTGTTTGACTCACTTACACTCATTGATGTAGATGCACTATCGGATGTTGATGTTCTTGTTGAGTCTGAAACGCTCGTACTTGTCGAGTCACTCAATGATGTACTTGTACTATTCGAGTCACTCACACTCATGGATGTACTATCACTGTCTGACTCACTCACACTCGTTGATGTGGATGCACTTTCTGATGTCGACGTACTCGTTGAGTCTGAAATGCTTGTGCTTGTCGACTCACTTAAAGATGTGCTGGCACTGTTTGAGTCACTCTCACTTGCTGACGTTGATGCACTTTCTGACGTTGACGCACTCGTTGAGTCTGAAAGACTTGTACTTGTTGAGCCACTTAATGACGTGCTTGCGCTATTGGAGTCGCTCACACTCGTTGACGTTGATGCACTTTCTGATGTGGATGTGCTTGTTGATCCTGAAAGACTCGTACTTAATGATCCACTGAGCGATGTACTTTCACTTGTTGATTCACCCTCACTCGTTGATGTGGATGCACTGTCTGATGTCGACATACTCGTTGAGTCTGAAATGCTTGTACTTGTTGAGCCACTTAACGATGTACTTTCACTTGTTGATTCACTCTCACTCGTTGATGTGGATGCACTTTCTGATGTCGACATACTCGTTGAGTCTGAAACGCTCGTACTTAATGATTCACTCATGGATATGCTTGCACTGTTTGAATCACTCTCGCTCGTTGATGTGGACGCACTGTCTGATGTTGATGTTCTTGTTGAGTCTGAAACGCTTGTGCTTGTCGACTCACTTAAAGATGTGCTGGCACTATTTGAGTCGCTTACACTCATTGATGTGGATGCACTTTCTGATGTCGACATACTCGTTGAGTCTGAAACGCTTGTGCTTGTCGACTCACTTAAAGATGTGCTGGCACTATTTGAGTCGCTTACACTCATTGATGTGGATGCACTGTCTGATGTCGACATACTCGTTGAGTCTGAAACGCTTGTACTTGTCGACTCACTTAAAGATGTGCTGGCACTATTTGAGTCGCTTACACTCATTGATGTGGATGCACTGTCTGATGTCGACATACTCGTTGAGTCTGAAATGCTTGTACTTGTTGAATCACTTAACGATGTACTTTCACTTGTTGATTCACTCTCGCTTGCTGACTCTGACGCACTATCTGATGTCGACGCACTCGTTGAGTCTGAAATGCTTGTACTTGTTGAATCACTTAATGACGTACTTGCGCTATTGGAGTCACTCTCACTTGTTGACGTTGATGCACTTTCTGATGTTGATGTACTTGTTGAATCTGAAACGCTTGTACTTGATGATTCACTTACCGATGTGCTAGCGCTGTTTGAGTCACTCTCACTTGCTGACGTTGACGCACTATCTGATGTTGACGTACTCGTTGAGTCTGAAAGACTTGTGCTTATCGACTCACTCAATGACGTACTTGTACTGTTTGAGTCACTCTCACTCGTTGATGTTGATGTACTGTCTGATGTGGACACACTCGTTGAGTCTGAAAGACTCGTACTTGTCGATTCACTTAATGACGTACTTGCGCTATTGGAGTCACTTACGCTCGTTGATGTGGACGCACTGTCGGATGTCGACGTGCTTGTTGAATCTGAAACGCTTGTACTTGATGATTCACTTACCGATGTACTTTCACTTGTTGATTCACTCTCGCTTGCTGACTCTGACGCACTATCTGATGTTGACGTACTCGTTGAGTCTGAAAGACTTGTGCTTGTCGACTCACTTAATGACGTACTTGTACTGTTTGAGTCACTCTCTCTTTCTGACGTTGACGCACTGTCTGATGTCGACGTGCTTGTTGAATCTGAAACGCTTGTGCTTAATGATTCACTCATGGATGTGCTTGTACTGTTTGAGTCACTCTCTCTTGCTGACGTTGACGCACTTTCTGATGTTGACGCGCTTGTTGAATCTGAAAGACTTGTGCTTGTCGACTCACTTAACGATGTACTTTCACTGTTTGACTCACTCTCACTCGTTGATGTGGATGCACTATCGGATGTTGATGTGCTTGTTGAATCTGAATCACTTGTGCTTACTGATTCACTTGATGACGTACTTGTACTCGTTGACTCACTCACACTTGCTGACATTGATGCACTTTCTGATGTGGATGTGCTTGTTGATCCTGAAAGACTCGTACTTAATGATTCACTCATGGATGTGCTTGCACTGTTTGAATCACTCTCGCTCGTTGATGTTGACGCACTGTCGGATATTGATGTACTTGTTGAATCTGAAACGCTTGTGCTTGTCGACTCACTTAAAGATGTGCTGGCACTATTTGAGTCGCTTACACTCATGGATGTGCTTACACTGTCTGATGTCGACATACTCGTTGAGTCTGAAATGCTTGTGCTTGTTGAGCCACTTAACGATGTACTTTCACTTGTTGATTCACTCTCGCTTGCTGACTCTGACGCACTATCTGATGTCGACGCACTCGTTGAGTCTGAAATGCTTGTGCTTGTTGAATCACTTAATGACGTACTTGCGCTATTGGAGTCACTCACACTTGTTGACGTTGATGCACTGTCTGACGTTGACGTACTTGTTGAATCTGAAACGCTTGTGCTTAATGATTCACTCATGGATGTGCTTGTACTGTTTGAGTCACTCTCACTTGTTGATGCAGACGTACTATCTGATGTCGATGTGCTTGTCGATTCTGAAAGACTCGTACTTGTCGACTCACTTAATGACGTACTTGTACTGTTTGAGTCACTTATGCTCGTTGACGTTGATGCACTATCTGATGTCGACGCACTCGTTGAGTCTGAAAGACTTGTGCTTGTTGACTCACTCAATGACGTACTTGAGCTTGTTGATTCACTCTCGCTTGCTGACTCTGACGCACTGTCAGATGTCGACGTACTCGTTGAGTCTGAAATGCTTGTACTTAATGATCCACTTAGCGATGTGCTTGCACTGTTCGAGTCACTCTCGCTAGTTGACGTTGACGCACTGTCGGATGTCGATATGCTTGTTGAATCTGAAATGCTTGTGCTTGTCGACTCACTTAATGACGTACTTGCGCTATTGGAGTCGCTCTCGCTTGCTGACTCTGACGCACTGTCGGATGTCGATGTGCTTGTTGAATCTGAGATGCTTGTGCTTGTCGACTCACTTAATGACGTACTTGCGCTATTGGAGTCACTCTCGCTCGTTGACGTTGATGCACTTTCTGATGTCGATGTACTTGTTGAATCTGAAACGCTTGTACTTGTCGACTCACTTAATGACGTACTTGCGCTATTGGAGTCACTCTCACTCGTTGATGTGGATGCACTTTCTAACGTTGACACGCTTGTTGAATCTGAAACGCTTGTACTTAATGATCCACTTAGCGATGTGCTTGCACTGTTCGAGTCACTCTCGCTTGTTGACGTTGACGCACTGTCGGATGTCGATGTGCTTGTTGAATCTGAAAGACTCGCACTTGTCGAGTCACTTAACGATGTACTTTCACTTGTTGAGTCACTCTCACTCGTTGATGTGGATGCACTTTCTGATGTCGACGTACTCGCTGATTCTGATAACTTCTTACTTGTGCTTGCTGATTCACTCGCTTTTATTGATGCACTATTCGACGTTGACGCACTTAACGAACCTGAGAGACTCTTACTTGTTGATTCTTTTGTTGATAATGATTGACTCTCTTTTACACTATCACTTAGCGATGTACTATTACTTATACTTGTTGAAACACTATTTACTATGCTAGTGGAAGTAGAGTCACTTGCGCTATTTCTCGTTACTTCATAATTAATTTTAGTCGTAGTTTTATTTCCACTCGCATCCGTTGACTCAATCGTGATTGTATTTGTTCCTATTTGAGTTGGAGTTCCAACAATTGAATTCGTAGATGCATCAAATTTAAGTCCTTGTGGCAATCCAGTTACTGTATGCGTTACCACTTTGCCACTATTATCTGTAGCAGTTATCGTAATTGGATTAATCGGCGTGAAAACCTCTGATGCTTGACTTGGCGTAACATTTACAACAGGGCTGATTGTATCTTGAATCGTTATTGTAAATTGCTTAGATGTTACGTTCCCAGTAGCATCAGTAGTATTAACTGTCACAGTTGTAGTGCCTACTTCACTTGGCGTGCCAGTAATTGTATTAGTCGTTTGATCAAAAGATAACCCTGAAGGTAGACCTGTCACAGTTGTAGTTAATACGTCTTTACTATTGTCAGTTGTAGTAATTGTAATTGGATTAATGGTCTTTCCAACTTCTCTAGTTTGACTATCAACACTAATTTGAGGACCTTGAACATCTTTGAATTTATAAATCACCGTTTGGCTTGAGTTAGTTAATTTAAGTGTAGGTGTACCTGACGTTTCTGTATAATTTGGTGCTTTTAAGGCATCTGTCCCCACATAACTGTAACCTAAATTTTTTAAATTGTTCAATTGTTTATCTATATTTACAGTCCCGTCAACTTCCCCTGCAATGGTTTTAGGCGGGATAATATCCTTACCAGTATTTGCATCTACATAGCGTACTTTAGCAACAGCTGATTCTGTATACTCGAATGTTCCAAATTGAACTTGTTGTAAGTTTTTTGCGCCACCAGTTGAGGCAGTCATAGATAGAGAAAACGTCGTACCCCCACTGTTTTTTATCCAATCTGTAAGATTTCTCGTAAAGGTTTGTCCAGCGTACGTCACTGTCATCACTTTTGTATCACCATTATAATCAATGATAAAATCTTGGAATGAATTGTCAGTAGGTTGTACATTTAATTTAGCCGCAGTTGATTCCTCAGTGGTAGCCATACCATTTCTATCTGTACTTACGAAGGCACCAAAAGCACCACCACCACCAACATTACGTGGATCTGCTTTTGCTTTAGCATCAGATCTAGGAGTTGATGTGTTATGATACGTATCCAATTTAAAACCAAAGGCATTATTCAAACCGCCTATTCCAACGGCAGCCCCTTCTTTACCTATCTGTCCTAAAGGGCCTGGTGAAAATGCAAAGCCAATGCCATCTCCACCTGCTACACCATCAGGAGAATAACCTTCATATCTATTACCAAGGTTAACTTTACCTGTAAAACGGAAGCTACGGTTTGAATCTAATCGAGTGTTTAAAGATATGGCACCCTTTTGACTATATGCGTCTGGCGTTAAGGTAGCAATACCTGTTTTAGGATCATACGTCGCAGATCCAGATAGATTCATATGTTCATTAAAGTTATCTTTGTTCACCACAACAGAATTAGATGTCAGACTTGAAGTTGTTGTCGTGGACGTTGTTGTCGGTGCTGCCATCGTATTCAAAACAGTAAATCTACTAAATGTTCTTAAATTTGCAAAGGAAGTAGGACTCGATTGATTCGAAGTAGATGTTGATGTCAGATTAGATATTTGATTTGTACTAGTACGTGCTTCACTAGTCGCTAATGAATCGGTTGCTTTTGTTTCGATTGACTGGGTTAAATTGGAGCTAATGTTCTTTTCTGAGGATGACGTGTTTGATTGTGTTGACTTAGAGGTTACATTCGAAGACTTATTTTGATCTTGTTGTGCAGTATTATCATTGTTAGTAGTTGTACTCTCTACATGGTCTGTGGAGGCATATGTATTTAACTTAGATGATTGATTTGATGTTTCACTACTTTGTTGACTAATTCCAGCTTTTTCACTTGATTGAGCTGTATTTGTAACTTCTGAAGACATTTGCTTATTTGTACTATTAGAATGGTTAGATTCCAAACTTGTAGAATTGACTGTTTCTTTTTGTGAGTTTTTAATCGTAGTTGAATTTTGATTGGCTACTGTCTCGCTATTGGATGAAATTTCAGAGGTGATTGGTGTTTCTGAGGCAGCTAATGCTTGATGATTATTCAACATATTAAATGTAAATGCTCCACCAACTAGGGCTGTTGTTTTAGCTGCACTTTTTTTTAATTTATGACCTTTCGTCTTTTCAGTCACATTTTCTTGTATTTCGTTTTTACTTAAAAATGGTAGCCCCATTGTTTTTAACAATTCTATTTCATTAATACTTGCTTTTACCCAGCTTTTTCCTGACTTGTACAGTTTTACCCGTGTTTTTTGTTGCTCAAGACTTTTTTTATAATCCTTTTCTTTCTTTGTCATAATAAACTTCCCATCGTTTTCTTAATTAATCATAGTCTTTTATACTGAAAATTTTCATTTTTACAAGTATATAACTATGAACATGTAAAATGCAACTAATACTTCTTAGTTTTAATAAATTACTATACATATAAAGATATTAAACGATTGTGCAAAAACGAACTGTTAACAAAAGGGTTAATTTAATATTAATAAGTGTTTTTTATCTATATTTCAAGTTACTGTTATATTGAATTCAACTAAACTTTATCTACTTATTGAATAATTATATATATATATAAATTCGAATCAAAATGAATATAATTTACAAAGGAACTTAAAAACTTATTTGTATATTTATGTATGATAACGAATAAAAAACTAACTTTAAATAAAGTTAGTTTTAAAATTAATGATTAATAAATTTCTTTAGACACAATGTTATTTACCATTGTCCGTTGTTGTATTGATACATACCTTCTTTTAAATATATTCCCCAAAATATATAACACAATATACCTAGCCCCACGGAATCAAATAAAATAATATAATCCATATTAACAAAGACAGTGATTAAAAATAATAAAATAGTAATACTCATTGGAAAAGTAACTAAAAGTACCATATGAAGCATGTATATCGTACATAAAGTAAGTCCTATTATTCCAGTAAAGATAATCATACCGAAGATGATATTACTCGTTGCTACATTAAAGTATTGTATTTCTGAACTCGCTTTTATCATTGGTATACCAAAACCGCTTCCTAAAAAAGGATGCTCAGTTAGCGCATAATCAATAGCTTTAATATTCATATCACTCGGCATAAAGACTTCTTGGCTATTCTTCCCTTTTAAGATTAGTTTAATAAAAAGATGATAAATATATGGTTGATTTATTATAGCAATTGTCATTAGTATCATAGCACCAATTATGGGATGTTTAATTCTCTTTTTTATGTGAGATAACGGTAATAAAAGCATTAGACATAAAATAACAGATATGAAAATATGACGAGAGTTTGATAAATAGAGCTCTATCATTCCAATATTTAATAATAATAAATTGAATACATCATAATCTTGTTGTTTGATTATTGTTACCATATATAGAACTAGACCCATAGCAAGAATAACTGCGAATGAATGTGCATCCTTGAAAACACTTCTAAGTGATTCCTCATCAATTAAATATGATTTTGGCGCTATAACTATAAATAAAAAAGTAAAGGCAATCACTAGCGTGATAAATTGATTAATCCAGTTAATGAGATTCTTTATCTTTTTTATTAAACTAACATACATAACAATCAAAATTAGCGGTATAAAGAAGTTAAGCAATTTAAGAATAGATTCTATCGGATCATTAGATACGACTAAACTCATTATGATATAAAGTAGCATAAGAATCATAGTAGACTTGATAAATCTTAATATCATTTCATTTCTTATCCAATGTTTTACATATTTAAATAGAAAAAATACTCCAATTACATAAATCAAGATATATTTCATACTTACTATGTAATGCGCCATCTCTTGTGTATCATAGGGAGTGTATATTTGCGATCTGAGCATATAAAGTATGATTAATTGAACGACACCTAGTGCCCCTCTTTTAAGAAGTAATAAAGATAAAGCGATAGATATCATTAATGTCCATTTATTAGGAATGCTAACTATAAAAATGGATAAGATAATCAACCATTCGATAAATTTACGTTGAGTGATGTTTAAAAATTGTTTCATGATATAAGCCTCAAGTTGTCTAATTCGTGATGTAAGTGTTTAATCAATTTTCAATTACGAACATGTTATTATATTTCTATTATAAATAATTATACGCTATCAACAAAATATTTTTCTAAATAATTTTATTATATTTTAGAATTATAACATGAATACATTCCTAGCGAAAATTAAAATTATAAATATGCCGGACGTCTTAAATTAAAATTTTTATTCCAATAAATGAAAACAATTAATGCCTTAGACAACGAACATATCTTTTCACAATAAACGCACTAAACGATACGTTTACGAACCGCGCCAGATATTAAGTCAACTAAAGCGACCATCGCAATCAAACCAATTAGAATAATGCCAACTCGGTCCCAAGATCGTGTTTGTAAAGCAAAAATTAATGGTGTACCTATGCCACCTGCGCCGATTAATCCTAAAATGGAAGCGGAACGTAAATTCAATTCAAATCGATACAAAATAAGGGAAATAAACGATGGTAAGATTTGTGGTATTACAGCAAACATTAACGTCTTCATTTTATTTGCTCCACTTGCTTTTAAAGATTCTACAGCGCTAAAATCTAAACTTTCAATATCTTCAACAAAAAGCTTTCCTAACATGCCGACTGAATGAATCCCCAGTGCAAGTACACCTGAAAACGAACCTGGTCCAACAGCTTTAATAAATATTAACGCCATTACAATTTCAGGAAACACACGTATAATGCTTAATATGAATTTACTTATGCCCGTAACCGGTCGTAATTTCATCATATTTTTAGCTCCTAAAAATGCAAAAGGAATACATATAATTGAAGCAATGAACGTGCCAATTACTGCAATAGCAAAAGTTTCCAGCAAACCTCTAAGTAAGTCTTCACCATCAGGTATATATATGTAACTTAAATCTGGATGAAATAGTCCGTAAAAGATAGACTTTAATATTTCAATAGACTTACTTTTAAGTTCAAGACCTGGAATCCCTGCAAACGCCCATATAATTATAGCTGCAACTACAGTGACTATAACCCAATTTTTAATTATTCGCTGACGATGTTTTTTTGATTTTAATTCATATTTACTATCCAACGTATTCATGCTAATTTTTCCCTCACTTTCGAACTCACATAGTCAATAATAACTACAATGATTAGAGTGAACAGGATAATCATTGCTGTCTTTTTATATTGAAACAATCCTAACGTTTGATCGTAGAACAACCCAATACCACCTGCGCCAACAAGACCTAAAACTGCTGATGCCCGAATGTTAATTTCAAAGGCAAATAACACATATGACATAAATGATGAAAGCGCTTGAGGAACAACGCCAAATGCAATCCATTTCACTTTATTAGCCCCTACAGCTGTCATAGCTTCCATAGGTCCTGGATCAATTGTTTCTAATGATTCATATAATAATTTACCAATGATACATATTGTTAGAACAAACAGTGCTAATACACCCGGAATTTGTCCAATACCAAATATGGCTACAAATACGGCAGCTAATAATAAATCAGGTATTGTGCGTACAATATTAAGGACAAAACGTGATGGAATAGCAATCCACTTTGTTTGAACAATATTACTCGCACACAGTAACGCTATAGGAATGGAGACAATACTTCCTAGAAAAGTACCGACAATTGCCATACGAATCGTGTCTAGCATTGGTTGTGTAATATGATCTAGATAACCCCAATCTGGAGGTATCATTTGTTTGAAGAATACGCCAATTTGTGGCAGACCTATCATTAAATCTCCAATGCTAAATCCAGTATAAATAAAACTCCAGATAATCAAACCCGTGATTAAAATAATTGAAAAGCTAGTTTTAAGAGACATCCTTTTATTTAAATAGCGATTATATTTATGCGTTGTTGGTGTCGTCACTTTATTCCACCCCTAATTTTTCATCGTCCTTAATAGAGCGACCGTATATATGATTAAATACTTCGTCATTTGCCTCAGACGCGGGTCCATCATAAACGAGCTCTCCCGCTCTTAAACCAATTATTCTCGAGCCGTATTCCTTTGCCAAATCTACAAAGTGTAAATTAATTAAAATAGTAATACCAAGTTCTTCATTGATTTTCTTTAAGTCATCCATCACTTGTTTTGTAGTTAATGGATCTAATGAGGCAACTGGTTCGTCTGCTAATATAATGGTTGGTTCCTGACATAACGCTCTAGCTATTGATATACGTTGTTGTTGACCACCTGACAACTGGTCAGAGCGTTGGTCATATTTATCTAAAATGTTTACACGTTCTAAAGCATCCAATGCCTTGACTTTATCTTCTTTAGGAAAAAGACCAAGTATCATTTTCCAAGTAGGATGGTATCCTACCCTGCCACTCAAAACGTTTCTAAGCACTGTTGAACGCTTAACTAAGTTAAAATGTTGAAAAATCATACCTATACTTCGACGCATTTCTAATAATTTTTTACCACGTGCTTTAGTTATTGACTGACCTTCGATAGTAATATCACCTTTGGAAATATCATGTAGCCGATTAACCGATCGTAGTAATGTTGATTTACCTGCTCCAGACAATCCAACAATAACTGCAAAATCACCTTTTTCTATATTTAAGTTAATATCTTTTAATCCCACATGGCCATTTGGATACACTTTACTAACATCCTTAAATTCGATTTGACTCATCAACAAACACCCTTCTTTTATAAAGAAAAGCTATGAGACTCAAGCCGCAAGAGGTCCAGAAACCTTCACGTTTAATCCCTTAGCTTTTCTTTTTATAATTCATTCAATTTATTTTATTTCATATCATGAACAGCTTTTTCATATTGTCTAACGATATCAAAGTCTGAATCTTTAGTATCAACATAACCTTCATGAGAATATACCTCGCTAATGATTTTATGACCTTTTTTAGTTTTAGAAATTTCTTTAAAAGCTTTTTTCAATTTATCTTGGAATTTTTTATCCATATCAGGACGTACTGAAATCGTATCATTAGGAATTGGTTTAGTGAGTTTTAATATTTTAGTATCTTTAAATACATTTGGTTGATCTTTTTTCACAACTGTACGTGCATCATTAAATACAGCTGCTGCATCCACATCTCCATTTAACAATGAAATAACTGCTTGGTCGTGTCCTTTAACATTGACTATTTTCATATCTTTTGTTGCATCAATACCAGCTTCTTTTTTTAATGTTACTAGAGGGAATGTATATCCTGCTGTAGAAGTTACATCTTGTAATGCTATTTTTTTACCTTTTAAATCTTTGAGACTATTAATACCAGAGTCCTTTTTAACAAGGATTTCTGATTTATAATCATCAACTAACTTTTTACTTGGAGATCCATCTTCATTAACGTCGTAACGTTCTGCCTTTAATAATAAATCCGCTGCCTTTTGATCGTGTGCTAATGTATATGCAGTTGGTGGCAAGAAACCAACATCCACTTTCTTAGATTTCATCGCTTCAACTATCGTGTTGTAGTTTGTTGAAACTGATACTTTAACCGGAATCCCTAATTTATCCGACAACAATTTTTCTAACGGTTTTGCCTTAGCTTCGAGTGTATCAGCGTTTTGAGATGGTACAAATTGTACTGTTAATTCTTTAGGTGTATAACTACCTGATTTTGAATCTGATCCACTATCCGAACTTTTATTATTATCCAAAGAACTTGAATTCCCACAGGCTGCTGCAAAAATAACCACCGATAAAACAAGCACCACTAAAAACTTAAGATTTTTCATTCTACTTACTGTCCCCTTCACATCAATATTGGTGTAATATGTATATTTTTGAAACTATATTTATAGATTAGCATATCTTATAAGTGATGGGTATTTAATTTTAATTAAAATTATAAATTTTTTATAATAAATCGTAAGAAATTGTAAAAAAACTGTTAAGCAAGCACAAAACGCTATACTTTTATACTATACTTTTTAAAAATTCCATCTTTTACATAAGGAGTAATCATAGAGATGAAAATATTTAAAACTTTAAGTTCTATACTAGTTACATCTGTTCTTTCTGTGACTGTGATTCCCTCAACATTTGCATCAACAGAATCTACTGCTACAAATCAGACACAACAAACAGTACTTTTTGATAATTCTCATGCTCAAACTGCGGGCGCTGCCGATTGGGTGATTGATGGCGCTTTCTCAGATTATGCAGATTCAATGAGAAAGCAAGGTTACCAAGTTAAAGAACTAGAAGGAGAATCAAACATTTCTGATCAATCTTTACAGCAGGCGCATGTATTAGTTATTCCTGAAGCTAACAATCCATTTAAAGAAAATGAGCAGAAAGCAATCATTAATTTTGTTAAAAATGGTGGTAGCGTCATTTTCATCTCAGACCACTATAATGCTGATCGTAATTTAAATCGTATTGATTCTTCAGAATCAATGAATGGTTATCGACGTGGCGCATACGAAAATATGACTAAAGATATGAATAATGAAGAAAAGAATTCTAACGTTATGCATAACGTTAAGAGTTCTGATTGGCTCTCACAAAACTTCGGTGTTCGCTTTAGATATAATGCACTTGGAGATATCAATACTCAAAATATCGTTTCAAGCAAAAATAGTTTTGGTATTTCTAAAGGGGTACAATCAGTTTCGATGCACGCAGGTTCAACATTAGCAATAACTGATCCTAATAAAGCTAAAGGCATTATTTATATGCCGGAACATTTAACGCATAGTCAAAAATGGTCTCACGCAGTTGATCAAGGTATTTACAATGGGGGTGGCATCAACGAAGGACCTTATGTAGCCATTTCAAAAATCGGCAAAGGTAAAGCTGCATTTATTGGCGATAGCTCCCTCTTAGAAGATCGTTCACCTAAATATCTTCGTGAAGATAATGGGAAACCTAAAAAAACGTACAATGGTTTTAAAGAACAAGATAATGGAAAGTTATTAAATAATTTAACAACATGGCTAGGCAAAAAAGAATCTCAATCTTCTATGAAAGATATGGGGATTAAACTTGATAATAAAACACCGCTACTTAACTTTGAGCAACCTGAGAATTCAATTGAACCTCAAAAAGAACCGTGGACTAACCCAATAGAAGGTTACAAATGGTATGATCGTTCAACATTTAAAAAAGGTAGTTATGGAAGTAATCAACGGGGTGCTGACGATGGAGTAGATGACAAAAGCTCTTCTCATCAAAATCAAAATGCCAAAGTTGAATTAACTTTACCTCAAAATATCCAACCGCATCATCCATTTCAATTTACAATCAAACTCACGGGATATGAGCCTAATAGCACAATTAACGATGTAAGAGTTGGACTTTATAAAGATGGAGGTAAGCAAATCGGTAGCTTTTCTTCTAACCGTAACCAATTCAATACTCCCGGCTATAGTCCTGGCCAATCAATTAAAACAAATGGTGCGGGTGAAGCTTCATTCACACTCACAGCTAAAGTGACAGATGAAATTAAAGATGCTAATATTCGTGTTAAACAAGGGAAAAAAATTCTATTAACTCAAAAAATGAATGAAAATTTTTAACACCGATAATAACTTAGTGTTGAAAAGTGAGACATTGTTTTTAATTTATATATCACAAAACTATGTCTCTTCCCCGTACTTGAGGAGGTTAATTCAATGTCTCAAATTGCTTTCTATATCCTTAGTGATGTTCACGGTTTTATATTCCCAACAGATTTTTCATCAAGAGAAAAAGATTTACCTATGGGTTTGTTAAAAGCTAATCATCTTATCGAACAAGACTGCGTGCACTATGACGGCAGTGTAAAGATTGATAATGGGGACTTCTTACAAGGTTCTCCATTATGTAACTACTTAGTATCTAAATTAAAGAGTAGTCTCCCATTAACATCAATATATAATCGTTTAGGGTTTGATTTTGGAATTGTTGGCAATCATGAATTTAATTATGATTTACCTTATCTAAAACAGGCCATCAATCAACTTCATTACCCAGTTTTGTGTGCAAATATAATTGAAAATACACAGCCATTCACTGGCCAAGGTATTCATTATTTTAAAGTAAATGATTTAACTATAGGAACTATTGGATTAACCACTCAGTATATTCCTCACTGGGAACAACCTGATTACATTAAGACACTCACTTTTAACAGTGCTATCCACACATTAAAATCTGAGTTACCTACACTTAGGGAAAAGAGTGATATTGTAGTAGTAAGTTATCATGGTGGTTTTGAACGTGATTTAGATAGTGGCCTCCCGACTGAGGCGCTTACTGGGGAAAACGAAGGGTATGATATACTAAGTCAGTTTAGCGATAGTATCGATGTGTTGATAACCGGCCATCAGCATCGTGATATTGCGACAATCAAGAACCAAACAGCCATCATTCAACCAGGTTCAAAAGGTACAAAAGTTGGAAAAATAGTTATTGAATATACACATGATAAAAAAGTATTAATTAAAGAATGTAACTTAATGAATGTTCATAACAATACCTCCTTTAAGCCGAATGACGAAGATGTCTCTTTACGTAATCAATTGGAAGATTGGCTTGATACTCAAATCGCAGAACTCCCTTACGCTATGAGAATAAACAATTCATTTGAGGCAAGAAAATCACCGCATGCATTTGTTAACCTTCTTAATTATATTTTATTAGAAAAAAGTGGTGCAGATATTGCATGTACAGCATTATTTGATTCCGCAAATGGCTTTGATGAGAAAGTAACCATGCGTGATATCATCAATAATTATCCTTTTCCTAATACTTTTAAAGTGATTGAACTTAGTGGAAAAGATATTAAACTTGCAATTGAACGAAGCGCAAGTTATTTTGACATTGTTAATCATAAAATCACAGTTAATAAAGAGTTTCTAGAACCTAAACCTCAGCATTTCAACTATGACATATTTGCAGGCATCCAATATACAATTCATGTTAGTCATCCTTACGGTGAACGTGTTAGTGATTTACTAATTAATGATGTACCAATACAAAGTGATCAAATATATACAATATGCGTAAATAATTATAGAGCTGTTGGTGGCGGGAATTATGATATGTACGTTAACAAACCTGTGATAAAAGATATTCAAATCGAAGGTGCTCAATTGTTAATAGATTACTTATCTCACAATGATTTATCCCAAATCCCACAAGTGATTGATTTCAATGTTGTTAAGTAATCCCTAGTTCTATTAAAATATCATTGATGAAAAGTTTGATTGCATAAAGAAAAATCCTTATAGAGGCGTCACCACACTTCTATAAGGATTTTTTAATAATCATGAATATTCATTAAATGTGATATGTTTCTTTTCATAAAGTTGATTAACAAGATTAAGAAGCATACCCAACACTATAATTCCACCAGATATCAAAGTAATTTGAATGTAAGGTAACCCTATTGATAATAATATAGATCCAATTATTGCACCAAGAAAATTAGCAACATTGAAAATAGAAGCTGCTAACGTACTTGCAAGAAGTGGTGCTTCTTTTGCACTTAAGATAATTTTGCTATTAAGTAACGGGGTTGTACCAAATGTACCAAAACCGAATAAGAAGCAAATGATTAATGCTAATATTGAATTTTGAATAACAGTAACAAATAGTATGATTGTTACAAATAGTAAAAGAAATGTAAGGTATAAATTTTTTGTTAATTTATCTTCCGGTACATTACCAGTAATTAAATTCCCTATCACACCGCCTAGACCAAACATAAATAAACAAACAGTTAAACCTACAATTTTAAATGGAGAAAAATCTCGTATCATTGGCTCCATAAATGTATAAGTAGTAAACACACCAGAGTAACCAAACACAATAATTGCAATCACAATTAAAATGTGTGGATTCTTAAACACTGTTAATTCTTTGCTAATATTTGCTTCTGCACTTAAAGAAACATTTGGAACAAATTTAATCATTCCTAACATAGTAATGATTGCCAACACAATCATGAATCCAAATACAACTCTCCAATTTGCAAAGCCACCTAAAAATGATCCGAATGGTACACCTAACATTACAGCAATAGTTAAACCTGCCTGAACAAGTGCAATGGCCTGTGTTTTTTTAGCAGGAGGCGCGACTGTCGCAGCAACACTCATACACACACCGAAGAATGGCGCATGCATTGCCGCAGACATGAGTCTTGATAATAACAATACATTAAAATTCGGTGCTAACATTCCCACTAAATTACTTATTATAAAAATCGCAACTAAAATCGGTAACAGACGGTGGGCGTGAACTTTCAATGTTATGATTCGTATTAAAGGCCCTATCAATGCAACACTAATAGCATAAACACTAATTAATAAACCTGCACTCGAAATAGAAACCTTCATATCGTCAGAGATTTGTGTAAGTAATCCTGTCACTACATATTCAGCCATTCCTACTGTAAATGTTCCTATCATAAAAATAATGAACAACATTTTATTATCTTTCATGAGCGTTTCCTCCTTTTCTTAATATCAAAAAATCAATATGAGTGATATATTATAAAAAATTCGTCTCAATGTGAAGAATAAGTTTTCAAATTTTCATCTTCCTCAAATATTAATCTCATAAGTTTTCATCTTATTTTCATGAAATAATATTAAGACAATTTATGATGACTTGCTATAAAGCATATGTTTAAATATGTCTGATTGAATTGATTTAATTTCGATAAATAAAATTGAATATTCATGAAATAATGTCAATTTTTTGACGAACTCTCTTATAATACGTCTTCTTTTCTCTGTTTGATCATAATTAAATGATTTTTTTAATAACTCGACAATAATTATCTTTAAGTTCATTTTAATGTTTGAAGGTAATTTGGTAATCAGAAATTAAAATAGTTACCTAAAAATTAATTGTAGTATGGACAATGTAGTAGTATGTGATTAATTTTGATTGAATGATAATCACAGTCCAAATTGTATATATTTTCTTAGGTCACTTAATGAAGACGCTTTACATGTTTATAATGAAAAACTAACTGTTACTTTACAAAACCTTCGATATATAATATGATATTAATTGTTGAAATTTTGGAGGGATACTCAAGTCTGGTTTAAGAGGCTAATCATTCGTGATTAGTAGGAGCTTTTTGCTCGCGTTGGTTCAAATCCTTCTCCCTCCGCTATATATAAAACATACTAAGATTAGCTATGAAGAAATCTATGACGATAGATTTTTTCATAGCTATTTTTTATAGTTATAGAGAGAAGTAGACTGTCCAGACTCTTGGATTTTAAATCCGTATAAAAAACAAGTC
>OVXK01000068.1_pt1 | contig 90964 bp, 91 predicted proteins | sample 1732021 | NCBI WGS metagenome assembly OVXK01 (sample SAMEA4413051, study PRJEB24355) | metagenome | biome: human; feature: gut; material: faeces | place: United Kingdom | collected 2010 | reverse complement strand
GAGGGCATTTTATATTAGTTTTGTTCATTGCTTTTTTCTCCTTTCTTGAGGGGGATAAATGTTTTTCGCAAACTCATTGTATTCTCAAAGGTTGAAAAGAGCAATGTTCATTTAACTTAACAGATCGAATATATAGATGGGGGGAATTTCAAATGAATACTGCTCTTTGGATTTCAATAGTCGGTGCTATTTTTTGTGGAATTATAGCTATATTTATTGAAAATAAAGAAAAATAATTATATTTATTATGGAGAAATTAGTAATGGGAAAAGGTAGCGTTGAAATAAATATTGATAGAGTAATATTTATAGGCTTAATAATAGAATTTATTTGTACAGCATTTATATTTTTTAACTTTACAACACTTTATGAGAATTTGAACTTAATAATAGATTGTTTAATGATTTTAAATGTAATTATATTTATACTTAGTATAATTTATTTTAAGTATAATAAGAAATTGGCTTTAAGATATACCATAATAAGTTTAATATTCTTTTTCTTTTCAGATAAATCAATGTATAGTTTAATACTGGTTATTATTTTAATAATGCAAGGTAAGGGAATGTACTAAAAACAGAAAATAATTTTAAAAGAGAATTGAATTTTTCATTCTCTTTTTTTATATTTATTTATAAGATAAGAATTTTTATTTGGGGTAAATTATTTATAAGATAAAGAGAGAATTTGAAGTATCTAAAAAAGAAAATATAATTGAAAATTACATAGAAGGTGTTTTTATATGGATAAGATAAAGAATGAAGTTAATAAGGAAGTTAAGGATCTTACAAAAGAGGATTATTTAAGTATATTAGAATTTTTAAAGAATCATGCAGGGGAAGAATATAGTAACCCTGAAAATGAGGAAAATATTGAGGAAAAGAATAAATATATAGCTTTGAGAGAAGAGGCACAGGAGACTTTAAGTAAATTTAGAGCTATTGGAGATTTATTTAAAGAAAAGGGATTAGTTTATGAAAAAAAGGGAGCTTCAAAGTGGTTAGTTGCTGCAAGGGTTACAAGGGTTAGAAACTATCTTTGGATTGAGCTTAAGGAGTCAGAGAAGATAAGATTTTCAACTAGCATATCCATATTTGCAGATAAGATTGAGAAAGGAAATAAGCTTAGATTTAGAGTGGTTTTAGAAACTAAAGATTTAAAAAGTGATGAAGGGGACTATGTTAGACATTTTAGATTTTTAGAGGAGTTAGATCCTGAGGATAATAAATTTGAGTACTGGGACAATTATAGTGATTATAGCTATTTAGAGAGAGGAAAAACAAGTGATATAAGGGCTTTAATACAGGATGTTAAGGAAAGAAAAGAATTAAAACTTCAAATAGGAAGAACCTTGTATTATGAAGATATTAAAAGAATTAGCAAAGAGGAAATAAGAGAGTTTTTTGAAGAGGCAGTTAAGGAGCTTAAGCCTTATTATGACTTAGCTGTTGAAGGAGAGTATTCCTTATCAGGGGAGGAAGAGCTAGGAATTAATGAGGATGGAGAAGAGTATTTAGAAGAACCAAAGATTCTTAAGGTGAAAAATCAAATTCTATATGGTCCGCCAGGAACAGGGAAAACTTATAATGCCATAAATAGAGCTTTAGAGATTATTGATTTTAAAAAGTATAAAGATTTAATAGGGAATGAAGGGGAAAGAGAAAAAGTAATTAAGGTTTTTAATGAACTTTTAGATGAAGGACAAATAGCCTTTTGTACATTTCATCAAAGCTATGGATATGAGGATTTTGTGGAAGGCCTAAGAAGCAATGAAAGTGGAGCAGGATTTGTTCCTAAGGATGGGATTTTTAAAAAGCTTTGTAGAAAAGCTTCCAAAAGTCCTAAAAACTATGTGCTTATCATAGATGAAATCAACAGAGGAAATATTTCTAAAATCTTTGGAGAACTTATAACCTTAATAGAGGATGATAAGAGACTTGGGGAGAAAAATGAGCTTAAGGTTACTCTTCCATATTCCAATGAAAGATTTGGAGTGCCAAAAAATTTGTACATATTAGGAACTATGAATACAGCAGATAGATCCATAGCCTTACTAGACACAGCCTTAAGAAGAAGATTCGAGTTTTTTGAATACATGCCTAAGGAAGAACTTTTACCTGAAGATGCTTGTGGGATTAATTTAAGAGAGTTTTTAAGAGTTATTAATGAGAGGATAGAATACTTATTTGACAGAGAACATACAATTGGACATTCTTACTTTTTAAAAGAAGACCTTACTTTTGAGGAGCTTGTTTCCATAATGAAAAACAAGATTATACCTTTGGTGCAGGAGTATTTCTATGGAGATTGGGAAAAGGTAGAGCTAGTCCTTGGAGGTGCTTGCAAAAAGGGAAGGTCTAATAGATTCATAGAAAAGAGTAGAATTGATACAAGAAAACTTTTTAAGGGAATGAGAGTGGATTCTTATGGAGAAGAGTATAAGTATTCCATAGTGGAAAATCCAGAAAAAGAGGCCTTTCTAAATATCTATGAAGATGAGGAATAGACAATGAGGCATATAATTATTAAGGAAAGCTATGAATCCCTTAGGATTGTAGATGATTTTTATGATTATGAAGGAGAAGATTTTTATGGGAACTATAGCTGTGAAAAGATAATAAGCAGAAGAGAGGCTCATGAACTTTATAACTATGCTATGTCTAAAAAGTTAGATATGGATAATATCCTTTGGGAAAGGGATACCTTAAGATTTATAAACTATGTTGGATATATAAGGCTTTCAACAGTTTCCATAGAAATACTTCCTAAAATAAGCCTAAATTATAGTGTAGAGCTTGAAAGAAAAGCCCTGTTAAATATGCTTTCTAAGTGTGGAGTTTTGAAGGTTAATTATTCAGAAATCAGTTCATTAAAGTTATATAAGCAAAGTTTGAATGAGATACTGGCATATTTATTTAGTAAGAAACTTCAAAAAGAGCTTGGAAAAGGAGTCTATGGGGAGTATGTTTATATTGAGGAGAATATAAATTCCTTAAAGGGAAGCTTAAGAGTTCAGGAGCAAATTAAGAACATGGCCTCACATAGTTCAAAGGCTTTTTGTAGATTTGAGGAGTTTTCTAGGGATAATAAATTAAATAAGATATTAAGCTTCTTTGTAAAAGAAGTCATGAAGAATATAAAAAACAGAGAAACCTTAAAGCTTTTAAGAATTTCAGAGATGATTTTAGGAGATGTAGATGAAAGAAGTATCACCTTAAATGAGGTGAATAATTTTAGTTTTAACAGGTTAAATAAACCCTTTGAGGATGCTTTTACCTTAGGAAAGATGATTGTTTTAGGAGAGTCAGCCCTTGGAAATTTAGGAGGAAATAAGGCTTATTCTATACTTTTTAAGATGAATGAAATCTTTGAAATTTATATAGGAAAGCTTTTAAAGCAACTTCTTTATAAAGAAACTGTTCATATGCAGCATTCAAAATACAAGCTTTTAATAAAGGAAGAAAGCAATAGAGGAGTGTTTAAACTTATTCCTGATATAGTAATTGAAAAGAATGGAATAGAGAGGGTAATAATTGATACAAAGTGGAAGAGTGTAGAGAGTAAGTTTAATAGGCATGGGGTTAAGAGAGAAGACCTTTATCAAATGTATGCTTATCTTACTAGATATAAGAATGTAAGTACAGTTATACTTCTTTATCCTTATAATGAAAGAATAGAGGGTGAAGAGGGAGAATATTTAGAGTCTTGGTACTTAGATGAGGAAGAGCATAAAAGAGTTAGAGTTTATGCAGTAAACCTTGAAAATGAGAAAGAAACTTTAAAATCCTTAGATAAAATAGTTAGAAAGTATCTTGAAGAATAAATTAGATTAAAAGGGGAGATAGAAAATGGGATTTTGGATTTTTATGATGGTTATGGAATTATTAATACCACTTATAATGATTATTTTGGGTAAGCAATTTAGCAAAAAGGCACCAAAGGAAATTAATTATTTTTATGGTTACAGAACTTCAATGTCAATGAAAAATAAGGACACTTGGGAGTTTGCACATAAATATTGTGGAAGGCTATGGCTTAAAATAGGATATATTATGTTTGCTATATCTTTTATTATTATGTTATTTGTCCTTGGAAGAGGTGAACAGGCTATAGGAACTTTAGGTGGAGCACTTTGTATGATTCAGTGTGTAGTTTTAGTTGCCTCAATATTTCCTACAGAGAGAGCTTTAAGGAAGAATTTTGATAAGTATGGCAATAGAAGAAATGTGTAGTTTTGATTTTATTGCCTAACTATGATTCATTAAAGAAATTATAGGTGGATTGTCCACCTATAATTTTTTATATAAAAACTTTGAAATTACTATTTAATATTTTTTCCTATATTAAAAGCATTGCCAATAAAGTCACCTATTTCCCAATAATTATTGTCCATAGAGTAAATAAGTGGATTTATCTTCTTTGTATCTGGAAAACCATTTGTAAGTAGGTCTTGGTTAACATAAGTTTCTATTATTTCACCAATAAATACTTCCATATCATAAATTTCAATTATCTTTGTTACTTTACATTCCATATTTATTGGACATTCCTCAATTAGTGGAATTTTATTATTACTTTCATAAAAACATTTAAAAACCTGTGATTTATCAATGTTATTTCCTGAAACAAGTCCACAATAATCAACTTTATCAACTAAATCTGCTGAAGGTATATTAATACTAAACACTTGATTTTCTCTTATGCCTTTATTTGTATAATGATCCTTTTCCATTGATATATAGATAACAGCAGGGTTAACGCTTATTATTCCGCAGTTTCCTATGGTTGTAAAATTAGGCTTATCATTTATAACTGTTCCTATTAATACTGATGGTATAGGATAAACTAAAGGAAGTTTATTAAATTTAACTTTTGACATTTTAACACTCTCCTAACCTTTTTATTCCATATAAATATATTAACTTAAAATTGTTCTAAAAAGTAGTAAGTTAATATATAAATTAGAACAGTTCCCCAAATAGTTCTGAAAAGTATTTTAGTTTTTTTTACACCTCTTTTTTGCAAACCCTTATCTTCTCCAAAGGGAAATATTACATGTAAAGCAGGTGCTATTAATGAAATAGCTATGAATAAATATTTTGATATAGGATTATTAGGTAAAAACATTATATTAATAAAGAAAATTAATAAGAGTATTATAGAAAAAATCTTTACTGGAGTTTCAGTTTTTTCTCTTTGTTTCATATATTTTTGGTATTTAATATTGCAATGCTCAGAGCAGCAACAGCTTTCACTTGTTCCTTCATATGTTTTATCACAGTATTTACATCTCTTAAGTATTAGATTATCCATAGATTGCCCCTTTTCATAAACTAGAATATTTCTGCTTTATAGCTATTATAATTCTAAGAAACCATGAAGATTCCTTTTTATATTTAATATTACAGTTATTGTAAAGTTGGATTTTAATATATTGTAAAAAATATAAATAAAAAATAACTATTTTTAAGTAAATGTTAATTATTGTTATAAATTAGAAAAAAATACATGGGATTTAAGGTTAAATAGAAAATTAGAGTAAGAAATTAATATTTGTAATTGGTATATAATTGAAAAAGTAAAAGGAATAAATACATTTTAAAAGGAGTTATGATATGAAGAAGAGAAATTATTTAATTAGTTTATTGGCTGTGGTACTTAGTTTAGGAGTTTTAGTTGGCTGTGGAGATAAGGCAAATAGTTCTAATGAGGGGGCTTCTGTAAATAGTTCAGAAAATAGTGAGGCTGCTAGTTCAAAAGATTCTGCTGATGTGGCAAAGGATAAGGGGGAAGCAGATAAAGCACAGACTAAAGATGCTGATTCTAAGGATAAAGAAGCTACAAATAAAGATGAGAGTGAAAAGAAAGAAGAGGATAGTAAGAATGATAGCAGCACTAAGGAGACTGCTAAAGTAGATAATTCTAATAAAAAGGAAAGTAAAGGAGCAAGTAATTCTTCTAAGAAGGAAGAGAGTAAGAGTGCTTCTAAAAAGGAGAATTCAAAGGATGAAAGTAGCTTAGCAAAAGCAAAATCAGAGTATCTTCAAAAGATGAAAAAGATAGATAGTGAGTCTGAGAAGTTAGATAAAGAGTATGATAGTAATAGAGGATCAACACAAGCAGGAATGAATGGTATAAGTGGTGAACAAGCTAAATTATATGATGGTGAGTTAAATCAAATTTATGATTACTTAAAACAAAATTTAAGTAAGGAAAAGGCTAAGGAACTTGAAAAGAGTGAAATGGCTTGGATTAAAGAAAAAGAAAGTAATATAGCTGAAATAAAGAAACAATATGAAGGTGGTTCAGTTACTCCTCTTATGGTAAATTCAGAGGTAGCAAAGGAAAGTAAGGAAAGATGCTATTATTTAATAGATAATTATATGAAGTAGATATATATTACATATAATTTCTTTATAAGAAACGTTAGGAGAAAAGCATATGATAGAGTTTTTTTTTAGATATTTTACCTTCAATATTACTTGTAATTGTTTTATTTCTAGTTTTAAATGATTTTAGAAATAATAAAAATTTAAAAAGGAATAAAAGATATTCTAAAGAATCAGACGATATAAATAAGAAAGAAGGAAAAAGAGTAGATTATATGTCTATTGGAATGTGTTTTGGAGTAGTAATAAGCATATTTTTTATAAGAAAATTTGGATCAATTGCGCTTACATATGGAATTCTTTGTGGAATGTTACTTGGAAAGTTTGTGGGAGTAATAGTTAAAAGAAATTTTTAAGAGAGAGAACTGTACAAGTTTTATAAGGAAGATGTTTTTGAATTGGTAAGAGAAGTAGGTATAAGAGAGGATATACAAGCTTTAGAAGCAATCTATTAATTTAATAGGAATTTTATAATATAGTTTATAAAGAAAAGAAGTGATTTAAGTTTAGGCTAAGTTACTTCTTTTTTTATTTTAATAGTACTATTAAATGTTTTATCATAAGAATCTCTTTTAATTGAGTTTTAATTTTTAAAGATATACTTTATAAAATTTAATTTTATGATAGTTTTTATTATAAATTTTGCTTTAATTAAGTGTAAAAATCTTTGGAAATAAATCATTTTAATTTGATTATAAGATAAAATTTTATGGTAAGAAGCTTGAGGGGTGAGGATTAAATTATGAGAAAAAATATTAAATCATTAATAGGAAAGAATTTTAAGAAAGGAATAATAGTAGGAGTTTGTGCCTCAACTTTATTCCTTGTAGGTTGTGTAGAGGGAAATAAGGAAAGTTTAGATAAACATAAGAGAGACAATGTAGAGGATACTTCAGAAAAAGAAAAGGAAAAAGATGATTTAAAAGAAGTATTGATAAGTGAGGATGAAAAAAGAGAGTCTGATAAAAGAACTTTATCTTCAGCATCAGAGATTATAAATGAGAGTTTAAATGAAATTAAGGCTATATCAAGAGATAATACTAGTGGAAAGTTGGAGGATATAGAATTTGAACTTTCAAGTGTTATGGAGAAGGAAAATAAAAGATTAGAGAATTTAGTAGAAAAAATATATGATGAAGATTTATTAAGCACTTTTAAGGAGTATATTAGGGGAAATGAACTTAGAGCAAAATATTACAAGGGACGTAGTGAAAACTATATGGAGGTTATGGATTATGGTAGTGAGGCAGATGAAATCATATCTATATCAATATGTAAGATGGTTGATGAATATGGGTTGGTTATAAATGAAGAGAATATGGACTTTTATGAGGATTGTAGAGAGAAGGTAGCTTATTTAGATAAAAAAGATAATTATAAGAAGATTGCAAAGGAATTGATTTCTAAGGGTGAGTTTAAAGTTGAATTAGAAGAGGATGAAGTAATAAAATCAGGTTTTGGTGAGGATAAAGAGGTTTTTAAATATAGCAAGGTTGTAGAAAATACAAGTGGAATTAACTTAGATTATATAGCTTTTAGCATTAATGGCAAATTAGAAAATGGAAAGATAGAAGAATTTCCAAGCGTTTTGATAGGATTTAATAGTGGTAAGAGCGATGAAATAAAATTTTATACTACAAATAAATATGAGTCAATGGAAGTTGAGGTAGAGTGGGTTTCTTTTAATTAATGGTTTTAAAATATAGTAGTAAATAAAATATTTTTATGTATATAGTAAGAAGATGTAAGGATAGAGGAAGTTAAGGGTTTTTATAGGTAAGAGATTATTACAAAAATCTAACCTATAAAAACTTAATCTTTATGAATATTTTGTTTTGAAGAGAATTTAGAATGGAGTTTTGACTTGTAATCCTTTAAAATTTAGCTATTAATAGTGTCTTTTAGAGACTTAAACTTTACTTTCCCTGTAGAGTTTTCTCAATAAATATACCATTGGAATTATGCAAAATACTTGCACTACCATAACAATTGGTTTTACTGATTCAGGAGAAATTGCTGCTAAATTATTTAGCATATGCAAAAACATTACAATTGGAAGAGAATGAGTTTTACTATATACAAAGGCTAAGATAATACCCAAAATAGAGGTATATACAATTTGTATAGGTTGCACATGAAATAAACCAAACAACAAGCCAGATACGAGTATTGGAAAAATTCCTCCTTTAACTTTTGAGGCTTCATTAAATATTATTCCCCTAAAAACAAGTTCTTCAAAAATTGGAGCAAGTATTACAACTGATATAATTGTAAGAAATGGATAACCATCAAATACACTTACAAGATTAGAAAAGTCTTCTAAACTATTCTTTATGAAAGGTAAATAATTTGATAGAAAATTTGCAAGCAAGATCCACAATGTGGATATTCCGCCTATTCCAAGAGAAATTAAAGAGTATTTTCCTATGGTCTTTAATGAAATATGATTATTAATTTTTATTATATTGAATTCTTTATTTTTGTAGGTTTTAGAAAAGAAATATATTGCCATAATTTGAAAAATACAATCAAATACAAGAAAATTAAGACTATTAGAACTTTTAGATAGTAAATTTTGTTTTAGTAATAATCCAAGTATTCCCATAAAAGTCATAGAAATTAAAGATGCTAAAATTTGTAGTCCTATATAGATTAAAAATAATGAAAAAAGATTTTTTATTAGTTTAAATATATTGTTTTCGGATAGAGTCATGAATAATCCTCCTTAAATTTTTTATATATGCAATATTTTAACATTATTTAACATAAAATTCAAATATTATTAAAATATACGCTTGTATGGTAGTGAGAAGGAAAAACTTTATTTTCAAGTAATAAATAAGAAATTAGTGATATTTTATTAATTTTGATAAATAGATAATTAAAAACATGGAATTTTAGTATTATTATAGAAAGTATTATGATAAAATTGTATTAAAATGGAAAAGTTGTATTGGAGAATATGATGTTAGAAAATGTAAGATTAATTTCAAAAGTTAATAAAGTTGAACGTAGAGAAGCTTTAATTAAAATACTTAAGAAAAATGATTTGAAATATAAAATACAGCATGAGAAATTGAGGAATCATTTTGTTGACAATATAATTGTTACTTTCAATAGTGAAATAAAATTGCCTAAACTGGTTATTGGTGCACATTATGATAATATTGAAGGAAGTTGTGGAGCAAATGATAATACTTCGGGAGTTAGTATTTTAATAGAGGTAGCCAAGTATCTTAAGTTAAATAAAGTTAATAGACCTATTGATCTTGTATTTTTTGATAGAGAAGAATATGAGGATAGGGGAAGTGAACAGTATATTCTTAGTACTGGGAGAGAGAACATATATGCAATGATTAATATTGATACTTGTGGGTTTGGAGATATGATGCTCATAGGGCCTGAAAAGAATTTAGGAGCAATGAAAGAGAAAAAAATAATAAGTGAAGGATTATTAGATAAAGAATATATTGAGATTATAAAAAGAACTCCAGGTTCTGATGATAGAAGCTTTGAAGCTGAAAATATACCAAACATATCTATTGGGGTAGTTCCTAAAGGGGATGTGGAGATAATACAAAAGATTATTAAGCTAGAACTTGAAAATAAAATTCCAACAAAGGATCTTATACCTAATCCTCCAGAGTTTATGAGTACAGTTCATAATGGAAATAGAGATTGTATTGAAATAGTTGAAGAGAGTTCTATGAAAATAGTATTAGATTTTATTATTAATATACTTGAAGAGTTAAGATTTTAATATATTATTGTGGTTAATAATTTATCTAGGGGGTAATAAGTGAATAAGAGAGGCAAATTTTCCCGTTTGATATTTGTTTTAATAATAGCAATTATATTAGTAGTATCTATAACTTTATCTAATAAAAGTGAGAAATACTTGATTATAAATGATGAAAACTTAAAAGCAAAGGTTGATATTTTTTTAAAAAACTTTTTTATGTTTGAAAACTTTGATAGGGAGATAAGTAATTCTATTGATACATCTAATGTTGGAATGTTCTTTACTATGACTGATGAGAAATTATTGTATATATATGAAAAAAGGTTTTTGGTAAACCTTAGAGAAAACTCTGAAAAAAAGAATATAAATTATGATATTGAGATTAAAGAAATTTGTGAAGGTGATAAAGGTCAATTAAAAGTTTTGTTTGAGTATAGCAGAAGTTTTTATTCTCTTATTAGGAGTAAAGAATGCAAAGAACAAACTTTATATGAGGCAATTTTATTAAAAAATAAAGAGGATTTTAATATAGAAAGAATATATGAGGCTGAATCTTTAAATAGGGATAGTTTATTAGATCTTTTTTATAGTAAAGATAAGTTATATGAGAAATATATTGAAGATGAATTCATTAAATACAAAAATTTATCTAGGATGATGTCTTTATAATAAGATAAAGTTTAATAACATGAAATTATGAATCTTTGTAGTAAAAGAGATTGTAGGGAATTTTGTGTGAAAACAAAGTTCTCTACAATCTCTTGTAAAATTCTTATATTAAAATTTATTTATGGTCTTGAAGCCAACGCATTGCTGTGTAGGCGTAAACTGCACTACCACTTGATAAAACTTCTTCGTCGAATTTAACCATTGGGTGGTGTTGTGGGTATGGATATCCTTTGTCTGGGGTTCCAGCAGCTAAAACTAGCATGATAGCAGGGATTTTTTGGCTTATGTAAGCAAAGTCTTCTGAACCAGAAGTTTTAGCAGATTTTTGATTTCCAGCCATGGCATTTAGTTTGGCAACAGAGAATGTTTTATCTTCCCCTAAAAGTTCTTTTATGTATTTTTCAGAGCATATAGTTAAGTCTTTATCGTTAACTAAGGTTGGGCATCCACTTCCCCAAATTACCTCAGCTGAAGCTCTAAAGGATTTTGCAGTACATTCTGTAATTTCTTCAATTCTTTCTTTTATAAATGAACGTGTTTCTTCATCAAAGGTACGAATAGTTCCTCCCATAGTAGCTGTGTCAGGGATTACATTGGCAGCAATACCAGCATTCATTGTTCCAATTGTTAAAATTGCTTGATCGCTTATGGCAAGTTCTCTAGCATGAATTTCTTGTAATGCAATTAAAATGTGAGCAGCTACATTAAGTGGGTCAACTCCAGTGTTAGGCATAGAACCATGACATCCTTTTCCTTGAACCTTTATTTCAAAATAATCAGCAGCTGGAGCTCCAATTCCAGGTACAGGAACAATAACAGTACCTGCATTAAAAGGCATTCCTGCCATTACATGAATCATTAGTGCTTGATCAACCTTTGGATTTTCTAATACTCCTGCTTTAATCATATCCTTAGAACCTTCAAAAATTTCCTCGGCAGGTTGGAACATAAGTTTAACAGTTCCTTCAATTTCATCCTCATGTTTTTTTAATAATCTTGCAGCACCAAGCATCATAGATGTGTGCATATCATGGCCACAGGCATGCATTTTTCCACTTTGGCAAGAAAACTCAACATCTGATTCCTCTTTAATTGGTAAGGCATCCATGTCACCTCTTATTAAGAAAACCTTTCCTTCCTTTTTTCCACCTGCTAAAGCAATAAGTCCTGCTTTTCCACATTCTATTGGCTCATAGCCCATATCAATTAACTCTTTTTTTACAAAGGCAAGAGTGTTTTTTAAATCAAATCCTGTCTCAGCATGTGAGTGTAAATATCTTCTGTTTGAAACAATAGTTTCTTGAAGTAAATTAGCTTCTTTTAGTAATTCTTCTGGTTTCATTTATGTTCTCCTTTCAAAGTTCTTTTTTTGAGTAATATTATTATTTTATCACATTCATAAATTTAAATCATTTTTAAAAATTTGAGTAAATAGACTTATTATCTCCAATTAATTAAGAATAAAACCATTATTCAAAACTATATTAAAAATTATAGGTTAATAATGGCTTTTTTAAAATTTTAATTATTACTAAAGATAAGATGTTAAAAAACAAGATTTCTATAAGGAAGTTTTAAACAATGAGAAATTAAATAGTGTTAAGAATTTTTTTAGATAATTATTATAAATCAATTTATGAAGGTGGAAAGTAATTAATTCACATGATATATTTAAAGAAAGCGTTTTAATTACATGAAAAGGTAATTATTTTAAACTTAAAAGATAAAACATTAAGGTGAGGATTAGAGAATGGATGTTAGAATATACAAAATTAATACAGGAATAACAGGAAGAAATTTTAGTAGTGATAAGAGGAGCAATTTTCCTATAGGAGGAAAAACTAATTCTTTTTATTCAATTGGTAACTTAATGAGAGGAATAGAGGACTTTTATTTGGAGGGAAATCTTTATTTTATAGATAAGGAAGAGGAACTGGAGAAGTTTTATAATCCTTTTGGGGATAGATGGGTGGCAAAGAAGAAATATTACATAAGTCATCCTAAGAAAGAGAGAGAAAATTATCTTTTAGAGGCTAGTAAGTTTCATGAGTATATAGTTAGAGAGCAATTAGAAGAGATAGCAAATTACTTGCATTATGAGCTTAATATAAACTCTTTAAAGATAGAGGTTGAAGAGGGAAATGACTTTTCATCCTATACTAATATAGTTCTTGAGGAAATGAATCTTAATGATGAGGGAAAAGTAGAACTAAAGGGAGATAAGCCTTTAGAGATTAAGTGGAGTGAAAATGATACAAGGGATTATGAAGCTAAGCAGGGGATGAAAGATGCTGATGGTTTAAACAAAGAAAGGGACAGTAACCTTTTGGAGGAATCTGGAGAGAAATCTTTTTTGGAGGAATCTGGAGAGAAATCTTTTTTGGAGGAATCTGGAGAGAAATCTTTTAAGGAAGATAAAGCAAGAAATATTTTAGAAAGTGGAATTTTAAATGGTAAAAATGAATTTCTGTGGATAGAGGATTTTGAAGTCTTAATTAATAAGGTTCAGGAACTTAAGGCTTCTAATAAAAGAGGAGAGAAGGAAAGTTTAGAGGGAAATTCTTTAGGTAAAGGAGAAGCTTCTTATATATTGGAAATAGATAATTCCTTTGGAATTAGTGAAAAAATAGGAAAGAAGATAGGGGTTAATCCTACTTGGCTTAAGAAATGCTCTTTTAAAATAACATTTTAGAATTAAGATTTAATAAAAGGTGATGTATCAAAACTTTTATATAAAACTTATAATAAGTTTTATTTTTAGGTTATTTTTATACAATGAAGTTGGTTTAGTTAAGGAATTAGATTATACTTTGGAGTTTTATTTCTAGCTATGTTTAAGAATAGTGTTGATAGTATGTAATTTTTTAAGGGAACTTGTTAAAAGTTCCCTTGATGTACATTTTAAGAATATTGCTAAGCAACAATCATAATATTGTAGTCTTATTAAGAATATTACGAAGCAATAATATTATTTTACTCTTATATAGCCTATTAATTATGCTTATGATAATATAATGCCTTTTTCTATTTTATTTCCTTTTAAAAATTCTTTTACCTCAAGAGGTTTTCCACCTGGAAACTGTAATATTTCTATAATTAGAATGCCGTTCTTGGTAGCCACTTTAATTCCTTCATCATTTGCATCTATAATATAACCAGGCGGGTCAATAATATTTGCCTCTAATGACTTAGATTTGAATATTTTAACTGGAATATCTTTATAGTAAGTGTAAGCAGTTGGCCATGAGTTTATATTTTTATATGGCCAAGAACTTAATCCTCTTATTAAATTATGTATGTTAGTACTACTGTCATTCCAATTAATATTTGCCATTTGTTTGTTTAACATCTTTACATAAGAACTTCCATCATTGGGTTGTTTTATTCCACAAATTTTACCTGCTATAATTCCATTTATTGTTTCTTCTAATAGTTCAGCACCGTTTATTTTTAATAAATTGTATAATTCTCCTGCTGTCATAGATTCAGATATTTCAACCTCACTTCTCATAAGCATATCACCTGTATCTATACCAGTATCCATTAGCATAGTTGTATTTCCAGTTTTTGTTTCTCCATTTATTAAACACCAATTTATTGGTGCTGATCCCCTATATATTGGAAGGAGAGAGGCATGTAGACAAATACATCCTAGTCTTGGTATGTCAAGTATCTCCTTAGTTAATATTTGACCATATGCTACAACAATAATAAAATCAGGTTTTAATTCTTTTAATTTATTAATGATTACAGAGTCTGTTCTTATTTTTTCGGGCTGAAAAATTGGAATTTCATTAGATAGTCCGACCTCTTTGATTGGTGAAATTGATACCTTTTTACCCCTTCCACTTGGCTTATCAGGTTGTGTTACAATGGCACTTACATTAAATTTCTCTATCATTTCCTTCAATGAGGGAACTGCAAAATCAGGAGTCCCCATAAAAACTATTTTCATTATTGCTACCTCCCTTTTATACCCAAAAATATGTTTCATAGTTATTTATTATTTACACCATATTTTACAGTTATTCATTTCTTTGAGTATATAATATATAAGGGTTCAATTTCAAGTATTTAACATATGTTATGTAAATTACACATCTAATCCTAAAATAATTTAATTATCCGAGGAAACTATAAACTAGTAACATACTTGTTAGAGCTTGTTTAATTTTTAGAAGCGTATAATGGGTTTGCAGTACGAACCATTCCTGAAAATTCTTTTTTTAATTCTGAAAATGCTAGGTTAACCTCATCAGGTATAGAAACATGGGCTATAAAATCTTTTCCTTTAGGTCCATATCCATCTGAATTATCAGAAAGCCTTGGGATTTCACCCATTAGAAGAGTTATATAATGGTTAATGTCCCACATTCCTAAAATATCATTTTCATAAGCAAGTTCACCATCTTTAAGGATTACTTTTGCATTGTAGGTAGCAAAATTTATAATTTTAATATCATTAGAAACATATTTACGAAGTCCAGCTTCCATACGGTGTTGCATAGTTGCATCTTGCATGATTATTATGCTATTAAACTCAATGTTATTCTCCTTTAATAGTTCTAATAGATATGTAATATTATTACCACAATTTGTAGAATTGTATTCTAATAAATCTGCTTTTAAGTTATATTTGTATTTTAAGTATTCATCAAAAATTTCAGCCTCTGTTAATTTTGATGTGTCTACATTTGGCAATTGAGAATGCATTTTATTACGCAATACTTCTGTTGTATGACCAGCACCTCCAACAATTACATACTTTTTGGCAATATTATTTTTAATTCCTTCTGCTAAAAGGTCACCCCCACAGATTATACTCCCTCCAAAGAGTACCATTACATCAGCTTGCTCTATACCATATTTCTTTTCGAGTTCTTCTTTTCTTAAAGAAGGAATATCTCTTTTTCCACAAAACCTTCCTAGCACATTAATATATTCTGCTGTTTTTTCCTTCATAAATTTTACCTCCAAAAATAAAATTAACCCAATTAAGCTTAGGAAAGCATAAGATTTATAAATATTTATAAATCTTATAAAGGTCTTTTATTTCCTAAAAAAATATCATGTTTATTATTAATAAAACTATAGCTATGGAGCTAAAGCCTATGGAAAAATAGTCATAGTATTTTTCCTTTGAATTTTTAGTTTCTTTTAAGAGTCTACTTGATAAGATTAATTGATCCCCTAAAAGTACTATTAAGAGTAAGTTTATTTTCCCTTTTAAAAATACATATTCTACAAAGCCTACAATTAATAAAAATATGTAGATATAGCTGTAGGCCTTTGGTAAGGTTTTTCTTATCTTACCTTCTAGTTTTAGATTTCTTTTGATTTTAAATCCAAACCTTAACACTATAAGAGCGATTAAATATAATGATAATAAAATTAATGCTGTTATAAGTTCAATTTGATTTTTAGACATTAAAATTCCTCCTTTGTGAAGATTATATTTTTGGTAAATTTAAATAAACTTGTCCAATAGTTTATGTTTTTATTATACAGAATTTATGACTTATAATTTCAATAATATATAAATTGAATAAAATTTATTTAGTCATAAGGAAAATTTAAGAGAAATAATCTTGGAAAATACCTTGTAAAGCGATGTATATTTGGATAAAATTAACTTGAGAATATTTTACTGTAGAATAAATTTCTTAAGGGTAAAAGAGTTAAAGAGTAAGTTTGATAAATCTTTATTAAAGGTTCATTTGATGAGAATTAAATATTAAAGAGTATAAACTTAAGGTTTATTAATTTTATGCTAAAAGGGGTGATGGCTTGGACAGAGAGATATTAAAAGGTTCTTTGGAAATAATTTTATTATCTTTATTAAAGAATAATGCTATGTATGGATATGAAATTTCTAAAACAATAAAAAATTTGAGTGAAGATGCCTTGATAATTGGGGAAGGAACATTATATCCAGCTTTGAAGAGGTTAGAAGAGAAAGAATTAATTAAGCATTATTTTGTTGAATTTGAAAATTCAAAGAAAAAGCGAAAATATTATGAGATTACTGAAGAGGGAAAAAGTGAATTAGACTTAAAGCTTAAAGATTTTTCGCTCATTGAAAAATTGATTAAAAGTTTTTAGGAGGAGAGAAGGATGAGGTTAAATGAGGTTTTGGACTATAAGTTAAATAAACTTGATATGTCACAAAAGGAATTGGAAGAGTTAAAAATGCAACTACTTGATAATGCTGAAGAGATGAAAAAAGACTTCTTGGAGGAAGGATTTTCAGAGGAAGAGGCTCAGAAAAAAGCATTGGATTCAATAGAATTAGATGAGCTTATTACATCAATAAAAGAAAGTTCAATTAAGAAGTATTTGACTCTTAATAGAATACTAGCTACTATATTTGTAGTAATTTACTCTGGATTTTTAATAAAGTGTATTTCTCACACCGCTGGTATGGGTAGTGATCTTTTGGAATCAAGCTATATTCCTTTTAGATTTTCAATTAATTTGGTAAAACATCTTATGAACTATAAAGGGCCTATATACGAAGAACTTTACATATTAGATCAGTCTTTTATATTAATGTTATTTATTCCTTTTGGTATATTAATTCCTATAGTAATAAACAAATGCAATTCATTAAAAGCAAACTTAAAGATATTTATAGTATTTATTTTGTTTTTTAGTTTAATATTCTATCCTAGACATTTTAATTTTGACTTAACTGTATTAAGAATATTAGCTTGTATTTTAGGATTTTATATTTTAAGGTTTTTTATAAATAGATCTAAGGCTAAACAATATTAGACAAGTATATTAGGGGTTTTTACAATGGGAATATACAGAAAGTTATGTTAATATCATGGTGTATTAAGGGGGAATATTTGTGGGAAATTCAGTGAAGTATGGTATCAAAAGAAATTGTGGAGATATTGATAGCAACACAAGATTTAAATATATATATGAGGTTTGTAATAGCTTTGGGAAGAATTATAAAGGATTTCAAAGAGGATATTGTAATTTGCCCTTTGAAGAGGAGTATGCCTTATGGTTTCCTAAGTTTTATGAAAATAGTATATGGAAAAATGAGCTTAGAGATAATAAGAAATTTATATTTGAAAAGTTTATTGGAGATTTAAGCAAAAGTTTAGAGATGCTTGAGGATAATATAGCTAAGCATAGGGCAAAAAGAGTGGTATTTACTAAGAAGAATGGAATGTATGAATTTATAGGTATATATGAAATACAACCTGAAATGAGCAGAAAAGAAGGATGTTCAGTTTATAAAAGAATAAATGAAACAATAGAAAAGATTAATGATTAAAGTAAATTAAAAAGAGAGAAATGCATTTACAGCTTTAATAGAAAATATTTAGTTAATTTCTTAAAGTTGATTGAAAAGTATAGATACAAATAAAAAAAAGACTAGTTAATAAAAAATAACTAGTCTTTGGTCATTTTAGGAGCAATAAAACCAACCTAAATAAGGTTAACTTGTGGTTTTATAAAAGTCAATTTATGACTTTAAAAATTTTTATTGGTGTTTTATATCTTGATTATAGACAGAAATAAGAATTTTATACATTTAAAAGTAAAATTTATAATTTATATTTTTCGAAGGCCTTTGTTGCGCTAATATGGACATCTTTGAAGAAGAGAATTAGCCAGATAATAAAGGATGGGATTGCAAAGTAGGAGCTTATAAAATAAGAGAAGAGTGCTCCTATAAATAAAATCATTGCCCATAGGAAAAAAGAGTTTCTCATATCTAGGCTTATTCTTTTTTGATCATATTTTTCTCTTTCAGCCTTGGAAAATGAGTTGAATCCACTAACAAGGATTGCTCCTTTTTCTTTTAAAATAGCAAAACATATTGAAAAGACTAAGAAAAATATGCCTAAAGTTAAACATGCTACTACACCTACATTCATAGTATATACCACCTTTAAAATAAGTTTTTTTAAAAATAAGGTTTATAATTAAATATAATATAAAACTAGAATAATAATTCTACTTAGATAGTTTTTTAATTTAAATAGTAAAAATAAATAATCTTAATTTCTTTTGTCCTTTTTCTTTTTATCAAAGAAACCCATAATGAATAATGCCATAAATATTGGTACTAATATTTGTAATGATGATTTCAATATTTTCACCTCCTAAAACAGCAAAATACCTTAATCCTACATATTTCTATTATATAAGATATAGGAGGCATGATTCTATATGAAAGTGTATAAGTTATCTATCTATTTTACTTTTTAGTTGGCATTTATTTGCTTTGTTTTTTAACCTTGAATTTAAGTGTGATATAACTAAGAAAAATTAATGATAACATATATATTGGAACCATTATATATGAGAATTTATATATATCGTATCCATCTAAAACTTTTATTACAGCTTGAAATGGCAATGTTGTATAAAGAGCAATAAAAGTCATTCTAGGAAATATCCCACCATCAGGTGTGTTTCCACTACCTAGAGCGAAAAAATCTAAGTTTAGAAGTACAAATAAAAGTAGAAATATAATTATTCCTAAAAAAATTAATACTGATTTAAATTTAACCTTAAATAGTCTTATTAGTATTAAAAATGATATTGTAAATGCAATTAAAGGCCATAAGTAATTTCTTAAGCAACTTTGAATATAATCATACTCAACAAGAAATCCAGCTATGATCATACTAATAATTGTAGTAATAAAGTATATTATTAACATTTTATACCTGTCCTTAATATTTATTATTTCTTTCATTTATACCTCCATAAAAAATTTATTTCTATATAATAATCTAATTTAAAAAAAGTAATAAATCATTAACTTTACTTACAGGAGAGAACTTATTTAATTAAAGTTTAACTTTCGCTTATTTCCAAGAAGTTAACAAAATAAAAATAAATTATAAAAATAATAATTTTAGTCTATTGATTTTAAATAATGTCAATTAAATATAGAAATTAAAAGTTTGGAGAAATTAAAGAAAGTGGACAGGTTACTTTTGAGGAGGTAGAGCAATTTGTTGCAGAGAGTGTAAAAAAATAAAGTGGACAAGTTAATTGTCCACTTTTGTGTTAATTTCTTAGCTTTAATTTAAAATAGAGCATTTACCTGAAAGAAAATATAGTTTTTCCTTTCAAGCAAAGCTCTAATTTAAAAGTAAGTTTTTAGAATTCTAACCATTTGAGGTTTTATGGTTTTAATTTTTTATGGTTTTTTAATTCTTGAGTTTTAAGCTTTTTTTATTAAATTTGGATTTTTTAGTTTTTTAGGCAAAGAGCCTCCAAAGCTGAGTGGTGATGAAACAAATAACTATGCCTGCCACTGTTGGGATTAGGAAGCTTAGGGCTGTCCATTTAAAGCTCTTGGTTTCCTTTTTGATTGTCCAGAGGGTTGTACCACAAGGGTAGTGCATTAGGCATAGTATCATAACATTAATTGCAGTTAAGATTGTCCATCCATTAGCAACTAATAATTCTTTAAGCTCATAAAGGTTATCTAATTCTAACATTGTAGTAGCTCTTAAATAGCTCATTATTATTATAGGCATTACTATTTCATTGGCTGGTAATCCTAAGATAAAGGCCATTAATATATATCCATCTACCCCTATGGCATTGGCAAGTGGGCTTAAATAGTCAGCACATATTGTTAGAATTGAAGAATCACCAATCATTATATTAGAGAATATCCATATAACTGCCCCTGCTGGAGCTGCAATTACAATGGCTCTACCTAAAACATAGAGAGTTCTATCAAATATTGATCTTACTATGACCTTTCCTACTTGAGGTTTTCTATATGGAGGTAGTTCTAATATAAAGTTTGAAGGCATTCCTTTTAGTATTGTCTTTGATAGGATTTTTGATACTAGTAATGTCATTAAGACTCCTAAAATTATAACTACAGTTACTGTAAGAGCTGATATGAAGCTTTCCTTTATTCCCACAGATATTCCACCTATGAATATGGCTGCTATGGAAATTAGCATAGGAAATCTTCCATTACAAGGCATAAAGGCATTGGTTAGTATAGCTATAATCCTTTCTCTAGGAGAGTTAATGATTCTACATCCTATGATTCCTGCTGCATTGCATCCAAGTCCCATACACATGGTAAGGGCTTGTTTACCACAGGCACAGCATTTCTTAAAACATTTGTCTAGGTTAAATGCTATTCTTGGCAAATATCCTAAGTCCTCTAAAAGGGTGAACATAGGGAAGAAAATTGCCATAGGAGGTAGCATTACTGAAATTACCCAAGCTAAGGTAACATAAATGCCGTCTATTAATATTCCTGATATCCAAGGAGGTAAGTTTAGTCCAGAGAAGAAGTCTCTAATGTAAATTTCTCCATGGGCGAACATATTAGCAAGCATTTCAGATGGGTAATTTGCTAAGGTTATGGTTATCCACAAGACAATTAATAGGGTCATTATCATAATAGGTATTCCTGTTGATTTTGACACAAGTATTTTATCTATTTTTCTCTGGAAGTCAGTATATTCTTCTCCCCCTTTAACAACCTTATTTCCTATTCTTTCAGCTTCTTTTATTATGGATTTTATTATTATATCTTCTACTGATTCATCCTTATAATTTTTATTAAGCTCATCTTTTATTTTACTTATCATATTTATATACTTTTCTTGAATATTATATTTATTGTATAATGATTTTAAGATGCTTGTATTTCCTTCTAGAATTCTAAGGGCTATCCATCTTTTCTTTCTTTTAGGAACTTCAAGGGTTTCATCTAGTATGATTTCTATTTCTTCTATTGCTTTTTCTATAGGGGAATCATAATTTATTGTATTTTTTTTGAAACCTTTTAGGGTAATTTCTTTAAAGATGGCTTCTTTTAATTCTTCTATGCCAACTCCATTTCTGGCAGAGGAGGAAACAAGGTTTGCGTTTAGTTCTTTTGATAACAAATCTAAATCTATTTTTATGTTATTTTTTTCTGCTTCATCAATTAAGTTTACGCAGAGGATTGCCTTTTCTGTTATTTCAGATATCTGTATAAAAAGGTTTAGATTTCTTTCTAGGGAAGTTGCATCAGCCACAACAACCACTATATCTGGATCATTAAAGCATATATAATCCCTTGCGATTTCTTCTTCTTCTGAATTTGATAGCAATGAGTATGTTCCAGGTAAATCTACTATCTTTATGGTTGAATCCTTAAATTCATAGTATCCTTCTGCTTTAGCTACTGTTTTTCCAGGCCAGTTTCCAGTATGTTGATTTAAACCAGTTAGAGCATTAAAAACTGTACTTTTACCTACATTGGGGTTACCAGCTAATGCTACAACATAGTCTTCCTTGGTGTTTCCTTTTGATTTTTCTTTAGATAATAAGCTAATTCCAGTAGAATTTTTGTTTAAACTCATATCTTTTTCTCCTACTATTAAATTACTTCTATCTCTTCACATTCTTCTTCCCTTATGGCTATTACAGTTCCTCTTATTAAATAGGCTCTAGGGTCACCAAAAGGGCCACCATATAAAACTTTTATATCTGTTCCTTCTATTATTCCTAAGTCAAAAAATCTTCTCCTTAGTTCTCCCTGTGCTTTTATGTCAATTACCTTAACAGTTGACAATATTTTAGCTTCATGTAATTTCAAATTTATTCCTCCTTTTAAGGGTTAATATAATATTGTTCCTTTTTAGATTTTGAAAGAGGTTGGTTGGATTGATAATTGAGGGTATTATTTGTTAAAGTGAATTTTTAGCATAAATAGCCATAATTAGAGAGTGATTTATACATATAATATGGTATGATTAAGGATAATTTAGTGTGATTGAAACTTTAGGGAGTATTGAGATGGTTTGTATATGTGGATTAATAAGGAGTTAAGAGACTATGCTTTAAACTTAAAGGGGAGTTTAGTTAAATTTTTAAAGTGAGTGTATAATTTTGAAAAAAGTTATAAAGCTTTATCTTACATATATGAGTTATTTTCTTCTCTTAAATGAGTATATAATTGAAAAAAGTTATGAAAATTTCATAGGGAAGGGTTAGAAGAATAAAGAGTAATAAATTTAAAATATTAACAGTTTTGTTATATAATATTAGTAACATTCTGGGGGGGATGGGGTGATTTTTAATGAGTAAATTTTATGATGAAGCAATTAAGAAACTTGATTATGTGGAGAAAGACCATTATGTTATTTAAAGTGTTCTTTTTTAGCTTTTGTATGCAGAAAAGGTTATTAAAGAACAGCATGGAGTAAAGCTGGGTTCTATTTTAACTTTTGTATGCAGAAGAGGATATAGATAAGGGATACTCATTATAGCAAATAAAAGAGTGTTTTTTTATGAGTTAAATTTAGGCTTTTGGCATACAGAAAGCTTTTTATATGAGGATATTTCTTCTATTTAAGAAAGGGAAGGAATAATAAGGAAATCTATAGTTATGAATGTAAATGGAGAAGTAGTTAAAATATGTAATATACTTTCTGGAAGTGTTTAAAGGTTTATTTGTATTGCAAAGGATAATATTAAGGTAGGAAAAGGAAGAGTTTAATGAGGAATAAAAAGTTTTTAAGAAGAATTATAGAAATTTTATTTATATTAGTACTAATAGTACCTTCACAGCATATTTATGCAAGAGCAGGAGGAGGCGGTGGAGGAGGTGGAGCTGGAGGTAGTGGCTTTATCTCATCAAGTGAAAGTGGTGGTGGAAAAAATGGGGCCAGTGCCTTTGATTTCAAATTTATTATGAAACATAAACTTCTTTTTGGATCAGTAGCTTTTTTCTTGCTGTCTGGAGGGGTAGTTTTAATGTTTGTTGAGATGGATAGGTATAGTAAAGTGGTTAAGCGCAAAAGTGATAAGCTAAAGGAGTTAGCTTTAAAGGATCCTTACTGGAATATTAATTATATAAAATCTGTTGTGGAAGATACCTTTTATAGTATTCAGTATGCTTGGAATGATGATGAATATGAAAGGGTGGAGAGTTTACTTACAACTTCATTATATAATAAGCATCTTAAGGTTTTAGAGGAGCTTAAAAGTGAAAATAAGAAAAATGTCTTAGAGGATATTCAGTTTAAGGGGTGTAGAATAATAAGTCTCTTTGAGGGGGATGAAAAGCAATGGGGATTTATTTGGGTTGAGGTTAATTTTTCCATGAAGGATTACATAGTTAATACAAAGGGGAAAAGAAGAGTAATAGAGGGAAATGATAATTATAGCAGAAGTGACTTTGAGTATTGGAAGTTTGTGTATATTGAGAATACATGGCTACTTTCAAATATATTGCAGAAAAATGAAGTGGGTTCAGGCTATAAGAAGTTATATAGAGAGGCTGAAAATGCCTATGGCTCTAGTAATATGAAGAAGGTTTAAAATGTAGGAGGGGTGAAATATGGAGTTTAATATCAATAGTGTATGGATAATTATAGGGGCTTGTATGCTAATGATTTTAGTTAGTGTTATTAGTCAAATGAGAAATGATCTTAAGCATATGAGGATTACTTTAGATAAGATTGCTGAAAAGTTTGGAGCAATTGAAATTGTAACAAAGGAAGAAAAAGAGGAATTAAAGAGACTAGTTTCAGAAGGGAAGAATGTTGAAGCTGTAAGAAGATGCAGAGAGATTGCTGGCCTTGGCCTAAAGGAAGCTAAGGAGTATGTTGATGGACTTGGTGAGGAGAAAGGGATATAAGTTTTTTATTTTTAAAAATGGAAATAAAATTGTTTTAATGTTAAAATAAAACAGTAAATACAAATATATAAAGATGGGTTTGAAGCTTTATAGTTATTATTAAAGTAAGGAAACTACTATTTTTATATATTTGTATATTGTAAAATTAGGAGCATTAGAATGAGTGTATTACAGGATATAAAGGAAAAAGTTATAAAGGATAAAATTAAAGAGGTAGGATCTAAAGGCATCATTGAAGATAAATATCTTATTAAGAACAGGCTTATTGTTAATTCTCAAAGAGGAAATCTTTTAGGGGAACTTAAGGAGAGTCTAAGGGAGTGTAAGAGTTTTTATTTTAGTGTTGCCTTTATTAATTTTAGTGGGCTTCAACTTCTCTTGGATTCTTTTAGGGATTTGGAGGAAAGGGGAGTTAAGGGGAAGATAATAACTTCTACATATTTAAACTTTACTGAGCCAAAGGCTTTGGAGAAGGTAAAGAGTTTTAAGAATATAGATTTGAAGATTTTTATTGCTGATAGTGAAAAGGGGTTTCATACTAAGGCTTACATATTTGAGAATGAGGATAATTTTAAGATTATAATTGGTTCATCTAACATAACTCAAAGGGCTTTAAAGAGTAATGTTGAGTGGAATGTTATGATTATTTCTAAGAAGGACACTGACTTTGTTAAGGAAGTTTTAGAGGAATATGAGGGAATATGGAGCTCAACTGGAATTGTTGATGATGAATTTTTAGAGAAATACAATGAGTTTATTAAAAGTATTAAGGAAAAGCAAAGAGAAATAGCTATTGATTTTAGTGAGTATGAAGTTATAAAACCTAATTTCATGCAAAAAGAGGCTATGGAAAACCTTGAAAGATTAAGAAGTGCTGGAGAGGATAAGGCTTTAGTTATTGCAGCAACTGGAACAGGAAAGACCTATATGTCAGCCTTTGATGTTATGGCCTTTAATCCTAAAAGGTTATTATTTTTAGTTCATAGGGAAGAAATTTTAAGAAGTGCAGAGAAAACTTATAAAAGCTTATGTAAGAATAAAAATATCACCATGGGATTTTACACAGGAAACTCAAAGGAAAAGGAAGCTAATTATTTATTTTCTACTGTTCAAACCATGTGCAGAAATTTAGAGGATTTTAATAGGGATGATTTTGATTATATAGTTATAGATGAGGCACATCATAGTACAAGCCCTACTTATGAGAGAATATTAAATCATTTTACTCCTAAGTTTTTACTTGGAATAACTGCAACTCCAGAAAGATGTGATACTGGAGATATTTTTCAGATTTTTGATAATAATGTAGCTTTAGAGATTAGATTAAATGAGGCTTTGGAGCATGAACTTATTGTACCATTTCATTATTTTGGAATAACTGATATAGATGCTGTTGATTATAGCAATGTTGATTTGGATAATATTTCTGAGATTTCTAAGAGATTAATGATTAACTCAAGGGTTGATTTTATTATAGATAAGATGAATTTTTATGGTTTTGATGGAAGTAAGCAAAAAACAGTAGGATTTTGCATAAATAAGGAACATGCCTATTACATGGCTGAGAAATTTAATGAGGCTGGTATTCCTAGCATAGCTTTAACTGGAGAGCACTCTATAGACAAGAGAACAGAGGAAATAAAAAATCTTGAAAATGAAAACCATGAATTAAAGGTTATATTTACTGTTGATATATTTAATGAGGGGGTTGATATTCCTTCAATTAATCAGGTCTTAATGCTTAGACCAACTAATTCACCAATAATATTTATACAACAGCTTGGAAGAGGATTAAGAAAACATAGGAGTAAAGAATTCTTAACTGTTTTAGATTTTATAGGAAATCATAACAAGGCCTTTTTAATAGCCTTAGCCTTAAAGGGTGGAAGATATTATGATAAGGATAGTTTAAAGGTTTCAGTTGCTACAGATTTTTCTGATATTCCAGGATGCTCTAATATTCAGATGGATAGAATTTCTAAGGAGAGAATATTAAATCAGCTTAACACAGAGAATTTTAATAGCTTAAAGTATTTAAAGGAAGAATATAATGAGTTTAAATCTCTTTTAGGTGGAAAGATTCCTTATCAGTTAATGGACTATGTTAAGTTTGATGGAGCACCAGATCCACTTAAATTTATTAATTATGGAAAGACATATCAGGGATTTCTTAATAAGGTTGAAAAGACTTATGAGGCTTTAGAGCTTTTAGATGAGAATTTTTATAAGGTGTTAAAGGAATTATCAGATAAATTACCTCTAAAAAGACCTCATGAGTTTGCAATAATTAAGGAATTAATAAGTAAAAGTGATTTAAGTGTGGATGAGGCTTTAAAGGGAATAAGAAAGTATATTCAATCTGTAGATGAAGAGACAGTTAAACATGCCTTTAGAACACTAAACCAAGATTATTATGATTCAAGGGAAAAGAGTAATTGTATTAAATTATTTGATTTAATTGGAGAGAGATTAGTAAAACTAATAAGCTTTGAAAAGATATTGGCAGATAAAAGGTATAAGGAAATCATAGTGGACTTGTTAAACTATGGACTTATAACCTATGAGAAGAGATTTGGCAGTGAAAACTTTGGAGTGCCATTTTTTAAGCTATATGAACAATATCAAATGGTGGATGCTGCACTTCTATCTAATTATGAAAAGATACATAGTTCCTTTAGAGGAAGTGGATTAATGGCAAATGGAAAAGAATACTTCCTTTTTGTGGACCTAAATAAGGATGAAGATATAAGGGAAAGCATTAACTATAAAGATGAATTCCTAAGTAGAAGCTTGTTCCAATGGGAAACACCAAATAGTACAGCACAAAGCTCTGAAAGAGGAAAAAACATAATATTCAATAAAGAAAGAAGAATTAACCTGCACCTTTTTGTTAGAAAATATAAGGAGATAGACAGAAAAGTACAGCCTTATATCTATATAGGAAAAGGGGATGTAGTAAAGTATGAAGGAGAGAAACCAATAAAAGTTCATATAGAACTACATAATAGGGTTCCAGAGAATTTATATGTGGAGTTTACTAAGAAGGTTTAAAACAAAAAACTTTGAACATAGTAATATATTTGGAGGTGTATTATGAATTTTTATGATATAGAGCAAGAACTTAAGGATAATGGACTTGATTCAAATGCAGAGCATATATTTTTAGAAATGAAAATTTATTTGATATAATTTAATATAAGTAATAAAAAAATAATAGTTAAGAATAAAGGAGAGTTTTAAATTGGGTATTGAAAATTTATTTTTATTAGGAAATAATCATTCTAATACAGAATTTAAGAGGATAGAACAAATATTACATGAAGTAAAAAAATATGATGTTTTTGATTTCATTACTAGAGTATCTGCATTAAACCTTTTGTTAGAGAATCAAAATAAGGAAGTTTTGCTAGATTTTTTAGTACAAGCTACTTTAACAATAAAAGTTGATGATAATAGTAATAAAATGAGTCCTGGAAAGTTTAAGAATATAATAAGAATGGTAGAGGATTTAAGTATATCCAGAAATGTAGATCCAGTAGAAACTATGTTTTTAGAGAATATAATGTTTTTTGAAAACTATTGGGTTTTCCAAGGGATAAATAATTTTTCAGCTTATAATTTACAACATTTAATAGAAACTTTAGTTCTAAATTATAAAAATTTTGATGAAGATTTTATAATAAAATCTAATAAATTTATCAAAACAATGTTAACTATTTCGGATAATGTAGCAAATAATTTAGGTTATAGTTTAGATACTGTAAAAACAACAAATGAAAGAAGCATAAATATACCTAACAGAAGTAAGTTGGAAACTATGTGTAATGCTATTACTATTGATACAATATAGATGACTTAGAACTTTTTGAGTCGCTGTACTCTGGGTTAGGCGAAAAATTGGATAATACCATATATAATGATAACTTAAAGTTCTTTAAAAAACCATTTCTAAAAAAAGGTGATAAAACAATAGTATTAAATATAGCATTGTTACCAGCATTTATTTTTTATAAGATAATTCTATTAGCTAAAAATTATAAATGTGAAGAAGAATTAATTAGATATTATAATAATATTTGCTTTAACAATACAAAAATAGCATTAAATAAATTAGGTCATATAAATTTAGATATGAATCAATGGTCAATTAAATCTAAAAACATGGATAACTATAAAGATGCAATATTTTCAGTTTTTAATGATAAGATATTAGTCTTAAAATATATATGTGATGATGGGAAAAATTATTCTAATGAAGATATGTTTGGTATATATCATAATCAAGAATTAAATGAGGTTATAGATAAAAGGAGTAAAGAGATTCAAAAAGCTTTTGTAAATTTTGGTATAGACAAAGAAAATATATTTGAAGTTATAATTATAAACTCGATTGGTAGAATGGTTGGAATTGCATTCAATGAAACTTTAAGTGACTATGGAAGTATAAAATTACATACTAGTGAATTAGAATGTATAGCCATAAATGAATCAAATTATCCTATGTTTATACCAAGATATATAAAATCTAAAAATAAATTAGCAAATCAGATGCCGAATTTCCTTAGTGAACTTGATTATATAGAACTTTATGTGAAACATGATTATTCTTTTTATCTAAATGATGATTTAAATATGTCAGAAACAGGATTGTTTATGGTAGGAGATTATACAATAGATTATTTAATTAGAGCTAAAATGAATACAAAATATCATATGGTAAAATCTTATGAAAATGACGTATATACAAAAGTTTTGCTTAATAGAGACTTAAGAGAAATATATAAAGATGACACACCGAGATTAAAGAGAGTAGCTTTATTATTAGAATTTAATAATTCAAATATATGGGTAGTTTCAAAAGAAATAAAGTTATTAGAAGAATATGAAATTTATAATTCTTTAATTGATTGTATAACATATTGGTTAGATGAGCTTAGAGAAATACTAAAATCTTATAACTTTAATTTTAAAAATCTTAATATAGAATTAAATTTAATTGGTAATATAAAAGAATATTACATTTATAAAGATTTAAGCAATTTAAAATTAGAAGAAAATTTAGAATTAAAGAGAAGTTATGATAAATTGGAGATAAAATTAAATGATAAGTCGTTTAGTTTATTTAGTTCAGATACTAATATAATCGAAAAGAAGTTTATTTTATTGATATTAAGAAGCTTAACTAATGAAGAGTTTATAAATATAAATAAATCATTTATAGATAACATCTTTGAAAATAAGTATAAAAAGAAGTTTATTAGTATGGAGATAACTAGCAATCCTACTGTGAAGCCTTTAATAGATAAGTCTATAAGAAAAATTAGAATAGAAGATGAAAATGAGCTTTTAGATTTTATTGGAGAAAAAGTTTTACAAAAATATGATGGTACTTATGGAATTATAAAGGAAGCGGAGCGTTCAAAAATTGCCAATGAAATAGTAGGATATTTATATAATTTATTAGAGAAAAAAATTGCAGAATTGTCTTCTAATAATCTTATTGAACTTATATGTTATGATTTAGAAAAGATTATTTTTAATTTATCATTATCTAATAAAAAATATAATTCAGAAGTATTATGTTATCCAGAAAGAAAAAGCGAATTAATTTCTGAGTTTAGCGAATTAAATAAGACATCTAGAGCACTAAAGTTTTTAGTTGAATATGTGGCAGCCTGTCCTCCTAAAGGAGCAAAAAAATTAGGAGAATGGGAATATGAAAAAATATTGGCCATTTGTTTTTCAATAATAGACTGGGCATACAAAAATGATTTATTTTATTATAATATATTTAATACTCCTATAGAGAGATTAAAATCAGGTAGAGTTGGTATGAAGCAAAATGAGTTTGAAAAATTAGAGTTTCTTAATAAGAATGCAATGAATGAGAAATTAAATTTAAAAGAATATCCTAAAAATAAAAATTCTATATTAAATAATAGCGAATTACTAAATGATGCTTTTTTAGATGAATTTAATTTTTCATTTGATGATTTCAAAAATGTTATTTGGTTTATGATTGACTTTAGTGATGAAGAAGTTAAAAAAGTTGATAAAAGTGAATTTATTAAATTAGTTGATAAAGAATTTGAAACCTTAAATATTTATAAAATTGAGAAGATAATAAAAAAAATATCATTAGAAGAAAGAGAAAATTATCTTAAAGCACCAAAAGGATATAGAAATGAAGAAATTTATCCATGGAGATTTAATAGAGAGTTTTCATTTACACGTAGACCTGTTATATTAAGAGAAAATGAATTGATTTGGGGAAGTAGGCAATTATATCATATGTTGATTTTCACAATGAATTCAATAAGTGAAGGTACATTTAAAGCAAAGAGTAAAAAGTTGAAAATTTTAATAGGAAAAGTTAGTAATGAAAGAGGAGAAGATTTTAATAATAGTGTATATTATAAAATTAAAGAATTAGATATACAAGTATTTAAAAAGATAAAGAAAATAAATAATAAAAAGATAGCTGATATTAGTGGAAATACATTAGGAGATTTAGATATATTATATATAATACCTAAGAAAAAGCTTATTGTAGTAGGAGAAGTGAAAGATTTTAACTTTTCAAAAAGCCCATATGAGATGGATCAGGAATATAAAAAAATGTTTTTAGATACTGAAAAAGAAAAGTGTTTTGCTACTAAGCATAAAAGAAGAGTAGATTGGGTTTTAAATCATATTGATGATTTGAAAGTCGAATATGGTCTAAAAGATTATAAGTGGAGAGTAAAATCTTTATTTATAGTTAATGAACCTATTATAAGCAATGCTTTTTATGATAAAGGTCTAAAAATAATAACTTATAGTCAATTAAATAGAAAAATATTAGAGAATATATAATAATATTTTTATTATATTAATAATAAAATCCTTACTTATGAAATTTAGTAAGGATTTTATTTTTAAATTTTAAAAATTAAGTTTAATCAAAACTAAATCCAAAGGCATATTTAGGGATTTAGCCATATCTTCAGCACTTTTTCCTTCATACTCTTTTACCATCTCATCTGATATAAGTAAGTGTGCTGCAAAGATTCGGCATACCTTTCAAAGTCATCCTTTGGTTCTAATGAGGAATCAGTTACAAGGTGTATTTCTTCTTTTGGGTGAATTAGAAGGTATCCTAATTCATGGGCACATACAAGCCTTTTTGTTTTTAATGAACAATTCTTATTTAAGTGTATTAAACTTTGTCTTTTATAGGTATGGGAATAGCCATATACTTCTCCTAAGTCTTCCTCTAAAAGTATGATTCCCTTTGCTAATGCTATTTCTAATGGATCATTTAATCCATATTTTTTAATTAATTGCTTTGCTAAGTTTTTTATATTCATATATTTTGGATTGCATCAATGAAACCTTTTAATTAATTTTATTGGTTTTGATGCAAGTCCTTCACCTACCTTTCAAATATTTTATAATGAAAGGATATTGGTGTTTTAAGCATGTTTAATTGATTTTAATTGGCTAATTTGCTTTAGAAGAGAATTTGTTTTTGGCAATTAGTTTTGCCATTTTCATTGAATGTTCTAAGCTTTCCTTAAAAGCCTTTCTTGTTTCACCATCTAAGAGAAACCCCTCAAAGGATATATGCTTTTCAAAATTATCTAAGTTATTTAGAGTTTTCTCTAAATCTGCTTTAATATTTAATATTTCCTTTTTTGAAAGGGAGCCAGTTGCATAAGGAGTGTTCAAATCATTATTAATTATTTGCTTTTCAACAATCTCATTTTCAGAAAGCTCCTCAATTTCTTCAAAGCTTTCATCTTTTAGCTCCTCACTTAGAGGTTTTAGATAATAATCTTCTTCTAAGAGAGTATCGTCAAAAAATGATTTTAAATCAAGCTTTAGAGCATTGGCAAAGCCTCAATAGTGTCAAAGCTAGGGTTATACCTGTTATGTTCTATATCTGAGAGATAGGAACGAGATATACCTGTCATTTCAGCTAAAGCCTTTTGAGTTAATTTTCTCTTCTTTCGCAATTTTTGTAGCCTATAACCAATAAACATAAGTTAAATTCCCCCTTTTGTTTTAAAGTTTTGATTTTTTAAACTAGTATTGATTTATAAAGATATATTAAGACCTAAAAAGTTTCTATTGTTATTTATTTTTGTAAAATTATCATATATAAACCACTATTTAAAACAGAGTCTAAAATAAAATTTTTAACTGAGAAAAAGATTAAGATAAGATACTTAAATTGTGTTAAGTGTAATATAAGAATAAAGTTTAAAAAGGTATTTTATGCTATAATTATTAAAATATCTTAAATTAAAAAATACAATATATTTGAAAGGAATAGAGAATGAAAAAAAGAAAAAGACTTTTTCTAAGTATCATTTTTTTCGGTACAATTTTAAATTTAATTCTTATATTTTTAGGGCTTAAAGTATTGGTAAAGAGGTTAGAGATAAAAATCAATGAAGAGACAAAAGTGGTGGAGGCACAATTTCCTTATAATACAGAATTTGATAATTATAATATAGAAATAAAGAAGCCTAAGGTAGTAAATCACTACATTCTCTTTGATTACACTATTTCTACAAAGGATAATTCTCCTATAGAAGAGGATGATTTTCACATTACAGGTAGTCCAAGCTTTCCAGACACAGCATATTTTGTATCAGCCCACGATATTTTAAGAAAAGTAGAGAATAATAAGATGAGAATTGTTAATGTTGGAATAATTGTAGCTAGAAAAGATTATGATAAATATGTTAATAATTTTGATTTTTTAGTAAGTGCTAGAGAAAAGGGAAGCAGTAAAAATCTCTTTGAGGAAAAAAGGGTAGACACAACCATAAAAGTTGATGGAGTAGTTTATCCAGATAAGGAAAACTACAAGGAGATTAAAAAGACTTTTAAACTAGATGATATTGATTTTGAAGTTTTAAGCATAGGAGACTTTGACTTTGGAAGCTGTATACCTATATTTGTAGGAAATATAAGCAATGAAAAAAGCAAAGAAATAGAAAATAAATATGTCCTTAGAGTTGAAGGGGAAAATATAAATGCAATTTATGACTTAGAAAAATGGGTTGGATTTTATGAGCAGGTAATAAAAAGATACAGTAATATAGACCCAAGCTACAATGCAAACTCCCAGTATGACCAGTTCTACATGGGAAAAATCTTCTATAATCCAAATGAAGTAAATAAGGAAAATGTAAAAATATATCTAATAAACAAGGAAACCAATGAAGAAGTAAGAATAAATTAAACTTAAATCCATAAAAGAAGTAAAGATAAATTAAGTTTACAAAATAAGTAAAGATAAATTAAATTGACATCCATAAAAGATTTGCAGTAAAAACCTTATTGCAAATCTTTTTAATATAAAGTGAAAAAATATCTATCAAAGAAAAATCTATAAATCAAAAATTATCTCTAAGTTAACCCTAAAGTAAGAAAAAGCTAACCTAAGTAAAAACTTTTATAAGGGGATAATGCTTTAAAAGGAAAATAATCCTAAGAAAAAATATAAAGTGTAAAAAATTATGAAAGCCCCAAAATATCTAAGGCAAAAAAGTATCTTCAAGTGGAAAAATGCTTTCAAGTAAAAATCTCTTAAAGCAAATATATTTTAAAGTTAAAAAATACCTTCAAGTAAAAATACTTTTACAGAAAATTATAGGCTATGAAGGAATAAAATCTATGGGTATTTATATATATTTGAATAAATGAAGTAAATTTTTTTATAAGAAAAATCTTTTTAGTAAAAAGAGAAAAATAAATTTTTAGGGGAGTAGAGACTATGGCTAGAAAGTGTTTTTTTATTGATTTAGATGATATGCCAAAAACTGATGAGGATATTTGTTTAGAAGTTGAAAGGTATTGTGGTAAGAATAATTTGCCTTTTGATTTTATTAAAAAAACTTCACCTGTAATTGCTAAAATTAAGGATAATAATTATGAAATTACAAAGAAATATGAAAATGGAAGGTTCCTTAATCGTTGGATTTTAAGCTGTAAGGCAGTAAATTAAGGCATAAAGCGTGGGGGATTTTTGAAAAATATTTTACTGTTTTAAGTTGTAAATTATTAACTTAAAGTTTAAAGTGTAGTGGGTTTTAAAAATGATTTTACCTTTTTAAGTGGCAAAAGAATAAATTAAAGCATGAATTTATTTAAAATTATCAATATATTGAAAAATATGGATAATAATTATATAGTATATATAACAGGATTCATAAATGTTTAATGAAAAGAGTAGTGAACTACTTATAATAGCTATATAGCCTAGAAAATAGCTACTTTTAAATAGTGTAAAACAGCTAATTTGAAATTGCATTTACAATAAAATAGCTAATTTAAAATAGCACATGTACTAGCTACTTTCAAATGGTGCAAAATAGTTAATTTTAAAATTACTTTATCCAATATAATAAACTTAAAAATTAACTTTATTAAGGGGGATTAGACTTTATGTTTAAAAAAGGCTTTTTAATTGATTTAGATGTTGAACCTAAAACAGATGAAGATATTTGTTTAGAAGTTGCAAAATATTGTGGAAAAGATGGCTTGGCCTTTGAGTTTATTAAAAGAACTTCACCTGTAATTGCTATGATTGATGGAACAAAATATGAAATCCAAAAGAAATATCAAACTGTTAGACTACTTAACTGCTGGGTTTTAAGTTGTAGGGAAATAGACTAACATTAATTTATCTTAAGATAAAAAATGCATATTTAAAAGATTATCTATAAGAAGAGTTTTTGCATGGAGCATATTAAAATAAAGAGGCATATTAAAAAAATTCCAAATAAAAAGTTGCCAAAATTTATCTTCATAGTTTTAGCACATTATAAATTAAAAAATAAAAGAAAAATAGGTAGATCACATTTTAAGGTCTATCTATTTTTTATAACTTAATTAATAAAATTAACTAAAAAATTTAAAAAAGATAAATATTGGTAAAATTAAAATGGCTATTTTACAGTGGTTTAACATTAACATAATATGTATTTAAACTGTTTAAGCTATAACTTGTAATGTGATGCTTGGGGTTGAATATAAAAGAGTAGTTTATCAATAAGAACTTAAATATTATTATGAAATTTTAAGTAATTTAGAGTTAACTATTTTACCAGTAAAAAAGATGTTGAGAATATGATCTAAGTATTGAAATAAGAGAGATTAAGACAAGTTTTGTTTAAGTACTTTAAAAAAGTGTGAAACACTGGTAAAATTATAATGTACCTCTTGAAATAGACAGGTTTTCATAAGAATCTAATAAATTAAAATGGCTATTTTACAAGTGTTGAACATTAACATATAATGTATTTAAACTAAAGTTTGTAATAGCTTTAGTGTTTACTTATAAAGAGTTGAACATTAACATATAATGTATTTAAACAAGGAAGACATACATCTAGTGGTTTTAGATATAAGTTGAACATTAACATATAATGTATTTAAACAGCTTTAAAATTATATTTTCCTAAAATACCACCTTTGTTGAACATTAACATATAATGTATTTAAACTCGTTTAATCCACTTCTTACACCTGCACCATGTCCCCGTTGAACATTAACATATAATGTATTTAAACTTATCTAAAATAATTTTATTTGCTAGGTATTTTAAGTTGAACATTAACATATAATGTATTTAAACTTCCAAGCATATGAGAACCAGTAAATACCCACTGGTGTTGAACATTAACATATAATGTATTTAAACATTCCTTGATTACTATAGTGGGAAATATAAAATGAGTTGAACATTAACATATAATGTATTTAAACGTCTAGAACAGAAAAAGGACTTTATGATTCGGTTGGTTGAACATTAACATATAATGTATTTAAACTTATTAGAATCCTTTGATGCACCAAATGTTACATTTGTTGAACATTAACATATAATGTATTTAAACTAAAAAAGAAAATTTATCTAAAGAAACTTTAGATGTTGAACATTAACATATAATGTATTTAAACAATAATTGTTAGAAGTGACGATGAAGAGATGGTTGTGTTGAACATTAACATATAATGTATTTAAACAAAGAAACACCTGAAAAGGTAGTGACTTATGATGATGTTGAACATTAACATATAATGTATTTAAACAATAATTGTTAGAAGTGACGATGAAGAGATGGTTGTGTTGAACATTAACATATAATGTATTTAAACTCTATTAAAGCTTTTATAGGCTCTAAATCTGTTTTGTTGAACATTAACATATAATGTATTTAAACAAAGAAACACCTGAAAAGGTAGTGACTTATGATGATGTTGAACATTAACATATAATGTATTTAAACGTATTTTGAGGAATAATTAGATTATAATTTCCCAAGGTTGAACATTAACATATAATGTATTTAAACGTGTATTTGAAGCGAAGGGCTTTAAAAATTGGTGTGTTGAACATTAACATATAATGTATTTAAACATAGTAGTCATATCTTCTTTAAACTCTCCTTTAAAGTTGAACATTAACATATAATGTATTTAAACTTCTTCTTTAATGCTCCACCTTTGCCAGCATAATAAGTTGAACATTAACATATAATGTATTTAAACTTACACATAACCTTTTATTCCTCCTATATAACCATGTTGAACATTAACATATAATGTATTTAAACTTTGTTTCTTCATTAACCAACATAAGCCATGTTGCAGTTGAACATTAACATATAATGTATTTAAACTTTCATAAGGAGTTCTTGCCATACTTTTCACTTCACGTTGAACATTAACATATAATGTATTTAAACAAGAACTTCCCCCATTTATTTCCCATTCGCAAACAGTGAACATTAACATGTTATGTATTTAATTTTTTTATTTTTGAAGATTAATAGATCATATATCTAAGAATTTCTATATTAAAATCTACTTAAAGTTAAGTTAAAAATCCATATATCCTTTTTTATCAGATAATTTTGTTTATACAGGATTATCTGATATTTTTTTAATTTGTTAAAATATGTTTAAAAAAGTATTATTTATTAATAATAATAATTTGTGGTAAAATACTATTGCAAGCAAAAAATGGAAGGAAGGTGTCGCACCTTGGGGAGTTTAGTTTTATGGGAGTTAGGTAAAAAGCAAACATACATTTTTAATAGCAATAAGCTTAAGGATGCTATAGGAGCTTCACTTATTATTAAGGATTTTTCAGAGGATTATTATAATAAAGGCTTAAAGGAAGAAAATTTTATAACAAGAGGTGGAGGAAAAACTATTTATTATTTTGAAAGCAAGGAGGAGTCTTTGGAGTTCATAAAAAGCTTAAGTTTTAATATTTTAAAGGACTATCCAGGCTTAGAGCTTTTAATAACCTCCATGGAAATGGATTTTAAGAATGATGATTTAAAAGAAAAGATATCTGAAATCTATAAAAAACTAGATAAAAAGAAGAACGCAAAAAAGAACTCATTATATCAAATGGGCTTTGGGATTGAGAGAAGATGTAGTGAAACAGGTTTAATAAGTTCAATTAAGGAGAATAAGGAAGGAAGTTTTATTTCCAATGAGATAAGGGTTAAGAGGGTATATTGTGATAATAAACAAAGTAACAATTTCAAAGAGTTAATTCCAAGTGGATATAAGTTGGAAGTAAGTTTAGATGATTTAGTTAAAGATGGTGGAAAGCAATACACTGGATTTATTCATATAGATGGAAATGGAATGGGTAAAAAGATAAAACTTCTTTTAGACAATATAAATAAAGAAGAATCAGAAACTCAAGAGGAGTTTAACAAAAGATATAAGACAAAGTTATGTGAATTTAGTGAAGAAATAAGCAAAAGATATAGAGAAGCTTTTGCTAAGATGTGCAAAATTATTGATAAAACAGCTAAGGAAAATAGTGAACTATTAAAAGAAACTAATATAAACGATATCTCTTCAGATGGAAAATATAAAGGGGGATTTCCATTAAGACCAATAATATTAGCTGGTGATGATATTACGTATGTATGTAATGCATCTATTGCCATTGAAAGTGCAAGAGTAATGTTGAAGATTTTGGAAAATGATAACCTAATTATTGATGAGTATAATTTTGGTAAACTTAGTGCATGTGCAGGAGTTGCAATAACTAAAAAAGGATACTCATTTAAGAGGGCGTATGAATTAGCAGAGGAACTATGTTCAAGTGCTAAAACATTTTTATTAGAAAAAAACAATGAAGAGGGATCAGCCATTGATTTTCAATTTTTACAAGGAGATTGTGGCGAGGGTTTAGATAGGATAAGAGCAAATTATGTAAGTAAAAGTGGCGAAATTCTTACAATGAAGCCCTTATTAATAAGTAATGAAAATAAGGTTAGAACCTATGAAACCTTTTTAAATAGCTTAAAATATTTAAATAGATTTGTTGAAGACGGGGTAATAGCTAGAAGTAAGATAAAATTAATGAGAAATGTATTTTTTGAGGGAAAAGATGCTACAGAAAAGTTCTTTAAATTCTACAAAATACCTGAATATACAGGAGCTTTAATTAATTCTAATGATGATTTTGGCTTTAGTAGTGATGGAACATGCTTATTTTTAGATGGAATTGAAGTAATGGATTTCTTTATACCACTAAATAGTAAGGAGGAATTTTAATGGAACTATTTCAAATAAAAATAGAACTGCTTTCAGAAAGTATTTTTGGTTGTGGAGAAAATAGTAGATTTATTGATAATGAAATCTTAAAAGATGAGTTAGGCTTGCCTTATTTAAAGGGTAAAACTTTTAAGGGGAACTTAAGAGAAGAGATGAAAAGTTTAGCCAAATTTTTAGATGGAGGAGTAGGGGAATACACTAAAATCTTTAAAAAGCTAATGGGAGTAGAATTTGACTTTAATTTTGAAACTCTTAAGTTTTCAGACTGCACAATTAGTCCAAATTTAAGAGAAATAATTAAAGAAGGAATTTCGGGTAGGGAGCTAAATAGTGAAGAGGTTTTAGAATCCTTAACTGAGGTTAGAAGTTTTACAAGAATTGAAAATGGAGTAGCAAAGGAAGGGACTTTAAGAAGTTCCAGAGTAATAAAAAAAGGATTAATTCTTTATTGCAACTTAGAGAGCATAAAAAAATTAAATAAAAGGGAATTAGGAATTTTAGCATGTTCCTTAAGATCATTACAATCAATTGGAATGATGAGAAGTAGAGGAAAGGGAGAAGTTAAGTGCTCTCTATATAAAGATGGAAAAGACATAACAGAAAAATCTATTTTATCTTTTAGAAAGGAGATTATCTAGATGTATAAATATATTTCTTTTGATGTAGAAAATTTAGAACCATTAAAATTAAGTCAAACTTCAGTGCAAATAGATAGTGAAGTTTCTAAAAGTTTCATACAAGGAAGTGCTTTAAGGGGAGCTTTTATAGCAAATTATATGAACTTAAATGGATTAAAGGATTTAGATGAAAAAAATAAAGAAATGCTTTTAAAAGGAAACATAGAATTTTTTAATGCTTATCCAAGGGGAGAAAGTGGAGAAACCCTTCCATTTATGAAAAACTTATTTACCACCAAGGATGAGATGAAAAGATTTGGTGATAAGAAAGTCATGAGAGTACTATCTAGAGATAGTGGAGAAGCAGTTCAAAAGGTTAAAGGGGTTGAGTTTGCAAATTATAATTTTAAAAACAAGACTATAGAAGCTATAAAGGTGAAAAAAATTTCAAGTATGCACATAAAAACTCCAGTTAATAAGGAGGAAAACACTAAGTTATTCACCTATGAAGCAATAGACAAAAACACTAAGTTTAGTGGAATCATAAAGTTTAAAAAGGAATATGAAAAAGAAGTTTTAAAGGTGATGAAAGAGGGAAACTTTTACCTAGGTGGTTCTAAGGGATCAGGTTATGGGAAATGTAAAATAAGTAGTATTAAAATTTTAGAGGAAAATCCACAGGTGAATTATTTAGAAGAGCAAAATCTTTTAAAAGAATTATGTTCTCATAAATGCAATGAATTCTATTTATTTTTCATTTCTGATGCCATATTAAGAAACGACTTAGGATTAATTACAAACTCACCAGATAGAAAAGAATTAGAGAAAAAACTTGGCGTAGAGGAAGTTATTGAAGAAGAAACCTTTATAGATGTAGATATTTTCACAGGTTTTAACAATAAATGGGGGTATAGGCTTCCAATAACAAATGGAATAAAAGCAGGAAGTTTAATCAAATACTCCTTTAAGGGAAATCTTTCAAAGGACAAGCTTATAAGTTTTATTAATGAAGGCTTAGGTGAAAGAAAACAAGAAGGCTTTGGTAGATTTCTACTATTACCAGTTATAGATTTTAAGGAAATCTTAAAGGGAGAAATTCTTTCAGAAAAAGCAAAAAAAATTAATTTAAATGAGGAAGAGAAGAAGCAGTTAAAGCTTATAAACAAGAGGATTTATCTAAATAAGATTAACAATGAAATTCCTAAAATAACTTTAAATATACTTAGTTCAATAAAGGGCTTAAAATATAATCTTCATAATAGTCAATGGGGAAAACTCATGGATCTCATGGAAAGATTAGAAGGGGAAAGCAAAGAGGAATGTATTAAGAGTATTCATTATTACTTCTCTAATATAAATAGTAAGACAATAAATAGAGATTTAACTAATATGCTTTCTAAAATTACCATTGAAGATAAAACCTTAGAAAGCTTTATAAGGGACTTTATAGAATCTTCAAGGGAGGAGTTTTATAAAAATTACTGTAAGCCAGTTAATATTGGAGGAATAACTTCTCAAATAACAGAGGAAGAGTTAAATAAAATTAAGATAAATATCTTAAAAGAAATCTTTAGGCTTAAGTTAAAGGAGGAGAAATAATGGCATTTAACAATGGAAAATACATGATAGATTTAAAAATACAACTTGAAAATACAGCATCATTTAATATTGGTGATGATGAAGGAATGCCTATTATTACCCTTGAGGAAGGGGAGGTATATTTACCAGGTACTACTTTAGCTGGTGCTTTTAGAGATTACTTAAATAACTGTGGTGAAGAGGGAATAGAAGAGGATTTTGGAGAGGACAGAGAAAAAAGCAAGATATTTTTCATGGATAGCTATTGTCCATTAAAAAGTTTTGAAAAAAGAGCTGCAGCCTCCATAGATAAGGAAACTGGTACAAGTAATAATAAGTTTTCAAGAGTATATGTTTCCACAAAGCACAAGTTTAATGTAAACATAAAAATCTGGGGAGATAGTAAGGAAGATTTAGAAGATAGATATAGAAAGGTTATTTCATGCTTAATTGCAATAAATAAGGAAGAAATTCTTTTAGGAGCATACAAATCAAGCGGAGCAGGAATCTTCAAAGTAAATGAGGTTTTAAAAGAGGAGTATTCCTTTGAAAATAAGGAAGATATATTTAGCTATTTGCTTAAGGAAAAGAAAGGTAAAAGAGTTGATTTAAATAAATTAAGAAGAACAAAAACTGAGGAAAATTTATTTGAGTTTAAACTAAAGGGAAGATTAAAGACAAGCATCTTAGTTAAGGGAGAGGAGAAAATTTACAGTGAAGAATCTTGTGCAACAGGATATATAAATGGAGAGGGAGAGTATATTATACCTGGGACAAGCTTAAAGGGATTAATAAGAGCTGAAAGTGAAAGAATACTTAAATATTTAGGTTATGACAGTGAAGAAAGCATCAATATATTTGGTGGAAAAAAAGAAGAAGAGAATATTGCAAGTAATTTTAGAATAAAGGACTCTACAATAGAAGATGTAAGAAGCAAAATATGCAAGAGAATAAAAATGGACAAGTTTACAGGCAGAACACAAGTTGGGGCTTTATTTAATGAGGAGGTCTTTAGTGGAGCAGTTACCATAAAGGGAAGCCTAAGAACTGAAGATTACAAGTATGTTGGACTAATAGCCATGGTTCTTAGAGATATAGCCTTAGGAAAAATATCTTTAGGTAGTGGAAATAATGTTGGTAGAGGAAGAATAAGAGGAAAAGAACTTATTATATCTCAAGGAGAAAAGATAATTCTTAAGTGGAACTTTGATAACAGTAAGGTTGAAGTAAATGAAATTGATTCTTTTATAAATAAGTTAGTAGGGAGAGAAAACTAATGAGCGAGTTTAAGAGTTTGAGTATAGAAAATTTAAAGGAGCTTGGTTTAAATTGTAACCTTATAAAAGAGGATTTATATAAAACCTTAAGAGATAAAGAGGTTTATAAGGAACTTGGCTTAGAGTTTGGAATTATTTATAACTATGATTCAATTCAGTTTGGAAAGATAGAGGAGCTAGAGTTTAACATAGATAATATTATTGAGGCTAGATTTTTCAATGAGTTTAAGGAAGTTGTCCTTAGGGTAAATGGGGAAGAATTAAGCGGAAATATAGTTCTTATAAAGGATTTTAATAATGTTATAAATGATAAATCTTGTGTATATGGAAATAAAAATGGATTTGATTCAAATAAAAAGTACAGCACATTAAAAACTCAAAAAATCATTAAATATGATGAGGACAATGCAGCTTATATAGCTTATGTGAAACCATGCAGTTTTGAAGGGGGAAGATAAGATGTGTGAATATAAAAAACTAAAGGAATATAGTGTAGCTCCATACAACTTTGTTGCCTTACCAAAAAAAGCTATTATAGCCTATGATACAATTTCTGATATTCCAAAGCACAATGATATGAGAGAAGATCTTCTAAATGGTCATATAGATTATGAAATAAAAACTAAAACAAAAACAATAGTATGTGATAGTAAACCTTCAAAGGGAGATAAGAATTCATATAGCAATTTAAAAGCAAAGGAGTTCTACAAAAATGCAGAAGGAAAGAAAGTAATCCCAGGAAGTAGTATAAGAGGAGTAATTGCAAATAACTTAGCCATATTAAGTTATAGCAATATTTCTGAATGCATAAAAGATGAAAGGTTTTTATATAGAAGCTTTGGAAGTGGAAGAAATAGAAAAGAGTACGTTGATGCTTTAGAAATAAAGACTAAAGAGATAAATAAGGAGAAGGTATCAGCTCCTTTTACAATGAAAGCTGGATTTATTTATAAAAAAAGTAAATATGAGTATTCCATAATACCTGCAAAAACCATAAATGATTATAACTATTTCAGAATAAGTGAAGAGTATTTAAGAAAATTAAATCCTCAGGTTAAGGGTATAAAATTTATGTACACAAAAGATATTTTAGAGCTTATAGGAAACAAAGATAAGTATAAAGGAAATAAAAATAAACGCGAAAAAGAAAGGTTTCTAAGGAGGATTAAAAATGATGGAAAAAATTCAAGAGAAGAAAAATATGAGCCATATTGTGTTAGAGTATCCTTTAATTTGAGTGGAAAAAGAAACATAACTCATATTGGAAATTCAGGAAAATACCGTTATGAAGGATATTTAATGAGTTCTCAACATATAGATGGGAAATTAGCTCATTATATTGTTCCAATGTATAGTGAAAAAGAAGCAGAGATACTATTTAACAAAGAAAATGGCAAGTTAAAATATATAGAGTTTTATAAAGATGACTGTTTAAGAACAAAGAAAAAGAGAACTCCAAATGATAAACCAAAGGATTATAGAGCATATTTTTTACTTCCAGAGGAAATAGGGAAGGAAAAAGGGAAGCCTCTATTTTATGGCTCATTTAATGGAATGTATTGCTTCGGATTTAGTCCCTATGTTAGAATTCCATACCTTTATAGCATATTAGATGGGGTTAGTAGTGAATATAAAAATGAAAAGGGAATCTCATTTTTAGAAAGCATTTTTGGATTTGCCAATAAGGATTTAAAAGAAGGAAAGAACAAAAGTTTTAAAGGAAGGGTAAGCTTTCAAGATGTACCTTTAGTAAAAGGAGGGAAAGAAAGTAAAACATATACAATAGTTGCAGGAAATCCAAGCGCTTCAGCCTATAACCTTTATTTAAAACAGGATATAAAAGCAAATGCAAAGGATATTTTAAATTATAATTCTAAGGGCTTTGAAATAAGAGGAATAAAGGAATATTGGCCAAGGGATTTTGAGCTTAGTGACAATAAAGTTCAAAACTCAAATTTAAATATTACCATAAAGCCAGTAGGAGAAGGGGCAGTTTTTAAAGGAAGAATAAACTTTAAAAACCTAAAAAAAGAGGAATTAGGACTTTTATTATGGGCATTAAAGGTAGATGAAAAGGCTTATGAAACTATTGGTCTTGGAAAACCTTATGGTTTTGGAACTGTATCTTTAGAAAATATAAAGGTTTATAAGGAAAACTTAAAGCTTAAATATTTTTCAATGGTAAATAAACCTGAAGAGTCCATAAACAGGGAGGAATATATTAAGGCCTACAAAGATTATTTCAAAGATAAGTACTCCATTGATTTAGATAATTCCGAGTCAGTAATAGATTTAATAACAATTAAAACAACCTTAGTCCATAAGAAGGATGAAAATGAAGTTAGATACATGAGTATAAATGCTAAAAAAGACTTCAATGTTAATGATAAAAATGAATTTTCTAAGTTATTACCACTACCATCATCTGTAGAATTTAGGAAAATACTAAATGGAGAATTAAAGGTAAAACCTAAGGATAATTCAGAAGAGAGAAATTCTAAGGATAAATTTAAAAATAATAAAAATCAAAACAATAGAAATTCATATAATAGAACTCAAAATAACAATAGAAATAGATCAAACAGCAATAGAGATTATTCAAAACCATATAATAGGAAAAATAATTTTTAATAGATAGGAAAGAAAGGGTTGATAAAATGGCAAAGAAGTTTATATCAATTTTAGGAACAGGTTTTTATAAAGTTTGTAATTATAGTTATGGAGATAAAATTATTGAAAATAGATATATTCAAAAAGCCTTAATAGATATTTTCTGCAAGGATTGGACAAAGAATGATAAGACAATAGTTTTCACAACAAAAGAAGCAAAGGAAAAACATTGGATTGGTCATTTTGAAGAAGGGGTTTCTTTAAGTGAAGAACTTTCTACTATAAATTCAGAGGTTTTAAACATAGACATACCTATGGGAGCAAATGAAGAGGAGCTTTGGGGATTGTTTGAAAAAATATATGATTTCTTAGAAGAAGGAGACGAAGTAATAGTAGATATAACTCACAGCTTTAGAACAATTCCAATGTTTTTAATAATAATCTTAAATTATGCTAAGGTATTAAAGAATATAAAGGTGTCAGGAATATATTACGGAGCATATGAGGCTAGAAAGGTAAATGAAGAGGGAGTAGAAATAGCACCGATTTTTGACTTAACAATGTATGATGTATTAATGGATATTACTAATGGAATAAATACATTCTTAAAAACAGGAAACAGTTCTCTTTTAGCTGATACTTGTAATGAAATTAATCTAGAAGCTTGTAAAAATAAAGATTATTCTCTTACTAAAATGAATGCAGCAATAAATGCCTTAGATAGTTTTTCAAAATCTATAATGACTTGTAGAGGAAATATGAATCTTAAGGATGATAAAAAAGTAATTGGAAGATCTTATAATAAATTTATTAAGGAATTAAATTCTTATGAAAAAGTAGAAAATAAATTATCAAAGGCATTAGGACCACTTTTTGAAAAGGTTAAGGAAGAAACAGAAGATTTTAAAGAGATGGAACCAGTAAATAACGGTATAAGTACTGTTAGATGGTGTATAAAAAAAGGATTTATACAACAGGGAATAACTGCTTTAGAAGAGACAATGAAAACATTTCTATGTATATATGTAAATAAGAAACTGAATAAGGATTTAAAGTACTATGATAAATGTCATAGAGAAGAAATATGTAATAAAGTTTTAAATAGTAAAAGAAGCAGAAAGAAACAATTTATTTATTGTGATGATGTTAAGGAGATATTAAATTCCAATATAGTTCCTGAGAGTTTAATGGTTCTTGAAGAACAAGTATCTACAATGAGAAATGATGTAAATCATTTTGGAATGAGAGATGATGCTAAAACTCCTAAGGATTTAAAAGAGAATTTAGAAGAATACTTTAATAAATTCTTAGGAATAATCAAAGAGTTAAATTATTAAGCAAACTAAATTATGTAAAATTTAAACAAAGGACTGTGTTTTAAATTAGTGTTGATTAAGTAAGATGAATTAAGATGGTTTAAATATAATTTACTAAAATTATATTTTATATGAGTTAAACTAAATAAGAAAAGTAAATATTAATTCAAAACATAGTCTTATAATAAAGCTTAAAAGTAATAAATGACATGAGAGGGACTGGAGTGTATTTTAAATGGCTAGAAAATTTATTTCTGTTTTAGGAGCAGGAGCAGGTAAAGAAGGAAAATATGAAGAATGCATATATACTTGGGAAAATAACAAGAGTTTTAAAACAAAATATATACAAGAGGCAATAGTCAATCTATTTTGTGATGATTGGGTAAAAGATGATAAGGTTGTAATATTTACTACAGAAAGATCAAAAGAACTTCATTGGGATAAGGAAAATACTTTAAAAGATAGATTGAAACAAAAAGATTTTAATCTAGAAAATATAATGATTCCCTTTGGAAGTAATTCAGATGAGCAGTGGAAACTTTTTGATACCATATTTAATTCTTTAGATTATGGGGACGAGGTAATAGTAGACATAACTCATAGCTTTAGAACAATTCCAATGTTTTTAATGATTATATTAAACTACGCTAAATTACTTAAAGATATAAAAGTAAAGGGAATATATTATGGGGCATTAGCAGCAAATAATAATAAAGATGAAATAAGAAAAGCACCAATATTTGATTTAACATTATATAATTTAATAATGGATTTTACAAATGGAATAACAACTTTTTTAAACACTGGAAATAGTAATATATTAATGAATATTTATAATGAAATTAACCTTAAAGAGAAAGAAAAAGAGAAGTATTCAGTGCTAAGTGATACTATTTCACTTTTAAATGACTTTTCTAATGCAGTAATGACATGTAGAGGAAATATAAACTTTTTAAATGAGAAGAATGGATGTAAAAAGTCAATATTAACAGCACATAATGAATTTAAGAAAAAGATAGAAGAATATAAAAGTAGTGAGAATGATAATCTAGCAATGGCATTAACACCTCTTTTTGAAAAAGTATCAGATGATACAAAATATTTTGAAGAGGAAGATCCAGTTAGGGTAGGAATAGCTACGGTTAGATGGTGTATAAAAAATGGATTGGTGCAGCAGGGAATAACAGCTTTAGAAGAAACTATGAAAGTATTGATTTGTGTTAAGCTTGGATTAGATTATACTAAGTATAAAGATAGGAATTTAGCAAAAAATTTATTAAATGTTCAAGATAAGAATTATAAAGATTGGAAGCTAAATAATACTGATAAATATCAAGTAAATCAACTTAAACTTAAAATGGGTAAAAATAAAATACCTGATGATTTAATTACTCTTAGTAGAAATTTAAGTAAGCTTAGAAATGATATAAATCACTTTGGTCTTAATAACAAACCTTTAGAATCAGAAAAAATAAAAAAGAATTTAAATAAATACTTTAATGACTTTATAAGACAAGCAGAACTAATAAATTGGAAGCAATATTCATAGGTTACAAATTAAAAATAGATACTAATTAATTATTATTTAGTATTAAAGTGGTAATTATTATAGAGGTTCTTATAGTTTTTTTCTTATTTAGTATTAGTAATTAATAAAGAAAAAGGAATATAGAGCCTCTTATAGTTATTTATTCCTTATTACAAATTAGTAAGGCTAAAATAATTTAAGCTTTATATTAAAATAAAATTGATTTATAGTATGAATATAAACATAAATTGAAGTTAGGAGAAAGAGATATTGAAAGTTTTTGAATTGACAGTTAAATGTTACTTAAATAACAATATAAAGCAAGAGGATGTAAGCAGTCAAATAAGTTTTTTATTAGATTTAATCTTAGGAAAAGATAATGAGTTTTTAAAAATCCATAAGAGTAATACATTCAAAAATTATGTTTTCAATGGGTTTTATCCCTTAGAAAGAGAAAAAATTTATAAAGAGGACTACATATACAACTTTCAAATAAGAACAATAGACGACAAATTAGCAAATTACTTAAAAGAAAATCTAACAAAAGTAAATAGCAATTGTATAAATGTATTAAGAGTATCTATAGAAGAAAAGGAATTTAAAAAGATAAATAAACTTTATTCAATAACTCCTGCAATAATGAAAAATGACTTTGGGTATTGGAAAAACAATATATCCATAGATGAGTATAAAAACAGAATAAAACAAAATCTAATCAAAAAATACCATAGTTACATGGATGAAAACTTACATGAGGATTTTGAGTTTATAAAGAACATAAAATTTATAAATAAAAAGCCAGTTAGATTTATGTACAAGGGAGTAAAGGTCTTAGGGGATAAAGTAGAACTAGAAATAGCAGATAATAAAGAGGCACAATTATTAGCTTATATTAGCCTAGGAACAGGGATTTTAGAATTAAACGCAAGAGGAATGGGATATGTAAATTTCAAATAAGTTAAAAAGAGGTACGTAATCATAAAATAAATATTAGTAGAAAATAGGAATAAACCTTATCATTTACTTGCAAATGATAAGGTTTATTTGTTTTTTAATATATTCATTTAGTAAAGAACCTTATCATTTATGCTAAAATCATAAGGTTCTTTTATCTTAAACAAGCATAAGAAGCTTTATTATACTTTTCATGAATATTTTTATTTTTGATTTTCCTACCTTATATAATAAGGAGTTATTATCTCATATAACAATGTGAGAATTTCAATAACTTTAGAGAAAGTAATTACTTTTATATTAAAGTAATTTCCTAAAATATATGCCCTGCAAACTTTTCCTGTATAACTAAAAGTGCTACAACATCTAAAATACAAAGAATAAATATACTAAGTTGCATTTGTGCAAAAGTTAAAATTTCAGTAAAGCCTAAAATAGAAAAGCCTATAAATACTACGCCTAAAAGGAATAAACATCCTCCCATAAAACTGCAATAATTTTTAATGTCCTTTACTCCCCTTAGGTGATAATCATGTATTAAGCTTGTTTTTTTCTTAACCATTATTAAATACCCAAAAACAGAGAAAAGTATTCCTACAGCTCCTATAATGATAAACTCAAACATAAAATCACCCTCTTAAAAAATTATACTTATCAAAATGTTCTATATACCTTTATTGTAACGAATTACACACTACTTTTCAATTATTTCCCAATACTATATAAATTTAGCTCTCTATTTTTATAAATTGATTTACATCTAAACTTGGCATTGGCGTTATTAGAAAGACGGTTACCATTTCTATTTTTATAACTTAATTTGCATTTAAACTAAGATTTAGTAATAGAAGATTTACATATTTCATTTACTTTCCATGCTATAATATTAAAAAGTAATTTACTGGTATTTTATTAAGGAGAAGTAAAATGAAATATTATAGATATATTATAACTTCAATTGTAATTTTCGCTGTAGCAATGGGAGCAATAAAAAGTATATCCCAAATAGATGGGGCGTTAGGAAATATATTTGTTACAATGCTATTTTCAGGCATAATTATCTTTACCTTTATTATTATATTTATAAATATTTTAAAGTTTATTAGAGTTAGAAAGAACCTGCAAAATGAAAAAATAATAAGATGGTCTTTTACTAATGAAGAGTGGAGAAGATATATAAATAATGAAACAAAGGAAAGATTAAAATGCTTAGGTAATGGATTGAAGTATGTTTATATAATGTATATAGTGTACGCTCTAATTATTTTAGAGCCAATAATACTAGAGGCTATAGAAGGAAATATATTTATTGACACTGCCAAGCCAGTTATAATTAAGCTTATAGCAGTAGGATTTTTAGTAACTATATTAGTATTGATTTACAACTTTATAAAAACAATGTTTTTCTACTTTACTAATATAAATTCTAATGGTGAGGTTATAATGACAGACAAGGCTATACTAATAAATGGGGAACTTAATGAGCCAGATAATTTTACTAGAATATTTCCTAAATCAACCACAGTAAAAAGACAATATTCTCTTTATTATGATGATTTTACACAGTTTAACATGTTAAAGATAGAGAGTGGAGAAACTGAAAGAACAGATTATAAGGGAAATAACTTAAATATAATTAAGGTTATTAGAATTCCCATAAAAGATATTTTTGTTATGAGTAACATTAAAAAAACTTTTGGTATAAAGTTGAAAAATAATAATCAAAAATTTAGAAAATATTAAAGTCTTTTTTATAAAATAGATAGAATTGGCTTAAAGCATAGAAAAATAGTGGTTCAGAACTTGTCCTTTAGTTCTGAGCCATTATTAATATGCTGCAGATCTATCTAATACTCTTATATAAAATTGGTATGGCTAATATTATTAGAATAACTCCCATAAAATCAGGGGAGGAATGACCTAGAGATACATAGATTTGCCCTCCTAAAATAGGACCAATTATTCTTGCTAGAGATTGAAGAGCTTGGCTACCTCCTTGAATCCTTCCTTGTTCACTAGAATCAGCAGACTTAGAGAGCATTCCATTAAATGAAGGTCCAAAAATTGAATCTCCAAAACCAAATATAAACATGCCAACTATGAAAAAAGGATAGAATGTGAAAATAGCTGATGCTGCAATAAGAGCATATCCTATAATTTCAGAGACCATCCCAAGGAGTGCTATCTTTACATCACTAAGTTTCATTAAAAGCTTTGGCATTATTAGGCCCTGTGAAATAATATCTTGAATACCCATAATTGAAAACATAAGTCCAATTAATGTAGGTGTCCAATTGAAAGTATCCATTGTAAATAGTGAAAAAATTGATTGTAAAGATCCATTAGGTATCCAAATTAAGAAGGCTGAAATAAGTAGTCTTTTTAAGTTTTTCATGGAAAGTACACTCATAAGCTGTGTAAATGGATTAAGTCTTACAAGGGTGATTTTCTTAAGTCTATTATTTTCATGAAGACTTTCAGGCATATATAATATTCCATAAATAAAGTTTAATAAGGTTATTATTGCTCCAAAATACATTGGCACAGCATAGCCAAATTTGGCAAGGATTCCACCTAGAGTAGGGCCAATGGCAGCACCTATACCTGCAATTGCACTTATCCATCCAAAGTATTTAGTCCTTTCTTCCTTAGGAGTTATATCTGCAAAATATGCAAAAATTGTGCTTATGCTCCCACCTGTTACACCATCTATTATACGTCCAAGAAATAGTACCCATATAGAGCCACCTATACCAAAGATTAAGTATCCAATTGAGGAACCTAAAAGGCATATTAAAAGTATGGGGCGACGTCCATATCTATCACTTAAAGCCCCAAGTCCAGGAGCTACAAAAAATACACAAACTGCATAAACTGAGGTTAGTAGAGTAACGAAGAAAGCTTGTTCACTAGCACTACTTACATAAGGCTCCACTAAAAATGGAACAACAGGGGATATAATACTAAAACCCATTCCACAAAGAAATACAGACATAAGACCAAAGATGAAAGCCTTTTTATCCACTGTTTCTCCATTCTTTTCTTTATTATATGATTTAAATTTAGTCATTTAAAATCTCCTTTCAAAAGTTTATATTGTTTCCTTGTCAACAATAATAAATTAATTTTGTTTCTTTGTCAACAAAATTTCAAAAAAACAAAAAAAGCAGTTCCTTCTCCATAGAGTTGGACTGCTTGTATTTTTAGTGTTTAAATTTATTATATGTTTTTTATTTGCCTTAGGTAAAACTCATTTTAAATTATTCTGACTTAATATTTACCCATGTTATCACAGAATTATACGTTAGATATGAACCATTTTAATTTATTCTGACTTAATATTTACCTCAATCTTCTTTATTTCTTCATCTAAATGATCACTATATTTTTTTGCAAAGTTAATAATATAATCAAATTGTTCCTCAGTTATCTTATCAAAGACAGCTTTATCACGCTCTTGAAACTCTTTATGGAGATCATCATGAATCTTATTAATTGCCTTTCCTTTTTCAGTAAGTTTAAAATAGATTTCCTTTTTGTTGTCTTGCTTTTGGTAACTTTCAATAAGGCCCTTTTCCATAAGTTTCTTACTTAACTTACTTATAGCACCCCTAGTCATATAAAAGGACTCTGCAAGTTTTGTTACATTACAATCTACATTCTTAGCAATATATTCAATAAAATGTATTTCAGAAGGCTTATATCCCTTAAGACACTTTTCCATCTTAGACTTATTAAGCCAAGCCAGCTTGTTAAATAAGTCCCTAAAACCACTTATGACCTGTTCCTCTTTGTTCATGGTCCGTCCTCCCATCCCTTGGTTCATTAAGAACATTATATTAAACTTTTGTTTCTCTTTCAACAATACTAAAATAGGTTAGCTCAGGAATTTCATGAAACACTTAAGAAATTTCAAAAGAATTTCTTAAATATGCTAATATACATTTGACTTTCATAAAATTTTATACTATAGGATTTAAATTAAGGAGACTTTTAATAAGTTTTAAAAGTGAAAGTATTAGGCTATAATAAGATTAGGAATAAAATGAGGTGATTAATGTGACGGAAGTTGATTTCTTAGCCAAACTAAAAAAGTTAAAAAATATAATTTGTGTAGTTGAATTTGGAAGTTTTAGAACAGAAGCATGGATTAAAGATAGAAGCGATATTGATTTATTAGTAATTACAGCACCAAATGTAACTTTTATGGATACCTTAGAAATTGAGGATGATGTTTTAGAGATTGCAAAAGAATTTTATAAATATCCTAATATACATTTAACTTTCCTTTTATTTAAGGATTTTCATAATAAGTTTGCGAAAATAGCAATAGACAGCGAAAAGAAATACATATTAAATGAAGAAAAATGGTACGATTTCAATCATAACGTTTTAAAATATATAAGAATTAATGAAAGACTTAATAGAAACTTAAAATTAGACGAGCAGTTTAGTTATTTTGGAGGAATAATAGATGAGTCCATATTATAGATATAAAAAAAACAGGAGATTTCTCCTGTTTTTTTATTTCTCACTTACTAATTGCTTTACAGCTGGAACATCAGCAGGAGCCCATGAAAGAGTTTCAAGGTAATCTACTGGAAGCCATATAAGTTTTGCATGTTCACTAGCCTTTGGAGTTCCATTAACAAGTTTACATCTTAGTGTTATTAAGTTAACTATAACTTTTTCATATTCATGAGTATTATCATTAAATGTAGATATGTATTCTATATCACAATCTAATTCTTCTTTAATTTCCCTAACTATTGCTTGTCCTACAGTTTCCCCTTCCTCAATCTTTCCACCTGGGAATTCCCATTGCTTAGGAAGAGTCATATCTTTTGATCTTAAGGCACAAAGAATTTCTTTCTTTTCATTTTCAATTATAGCACCAACTACTTTTACTGTTTTTTTCATAATGTTTTTCTCACCTCTAAGATTATTTTATCATAATTACAATTCAGCGCAAATTTTTAATTGGTTATTAAGATAATTAAAGAAACATTCAATAATAAATAGAGCTTATAAATACTTAAACTAAGAAAATAAAGTTTAATATTAGATTTATATTAAGGAATAAAATTGAAATATATAATAATTAAAAATCAATAAGAAAATATTTAGAAGTGATTTATAGAAGACTTTTAAATTTTACTGCTGAGCCTTTAAGTTTTACAGGTGTATTTATAAAGCTTTTATAAAATATTACGTTATGATTAAGTATTCATATATACAGAATATAATAGAAATAATAATCTAGTTTATATTATCAAATATTGTAACATATGTTAAAATATATAATAATAAATTAATATAATGAAAAACACTAATAGACCTTAAATTTATTTTATGCAACTAAAGACTTATATAAAAATTTAGATTTTTTCATTTATATAGAAGTTATTTAAATACAATTAGTAGATTAATGATTTGAAAAATTAAAGGAGTAGGAATTATGAGTAACTCATATATTTGTGACTGTGAATTAAATTTTTATCCAGATCCAAATGAAAATGTTATGAGTAGCATTTTTAAACAGTATGAAAGGGTTATTGTTGAAAGTTTAATAACTTCATTTGGATTAGATTTTATTGTGAAAGATCAACATGGAGGAGATGTTGATACAATAAATAATGTTCGTAAAATAGGTAAAGATGAAAATATGTACTATAAAAATAAGCAAAACGAAAAAAACTATGAAAACAGAGGGGAGTATGATTCCAATGTTTATCATAGTCATAAAAATTATAGAGAAAAAAATAAGCAAATTAGCAAAGAAAAAAAAGAAGGTACTTTAAAAGATGCATATACTGGTAAGAGCATAGGAATTAACGAAAAAAGCGATTTAGACCATGTAATTTCAGCTAAAGAAGTTCATGAGGATGCAGGAAGAGTTTTAGCAAATTTAAATGGAGCTGATTTGGCAAATAGTGAGGAGAATTTACAAGCTACAAATCCTCATACAAATAGAACTAAAAAAGCAAGTACTATGGATGAATTTTTAGATAAAAATGGACATGAATATACTGAAGAAGAAAAAAGAAGAATGAAAGAGATGGATTTTAAAGCTAGAAAGGCAAATGAGGCAAAGATAGCAAAGGCCTATTATACAAGTTCTAAGTTTGCTAAAGATGTAGCTTATTCTGCTGGAAGCGTTGGATTAAAGATGGGTTTTAGACAAGTTCTTGGATTTGTATTTACAGAGGTTTGGTTTACAGTAAAGGAAGAATTTAATAATTTAAGTGGTTATTTTGATTTTTCAGAACTCTTAATATCAATTGGAAATGGAATCAAGCGTGGATTTGAAAATGCAAAAAAAAAATATAAAGAATTACTTGAAAGGTTTAAAGAAGGAGTATGTTCAGGAGCTATTTCAAGCATTACCACTACACTATGCAATATATTTTTTACAACAGCCAAAAATGTTGTGAAAATAATTAGACAAACATACGCATCTATTGTTCAGGCTACAAAGATACTTTTAATAAATCCTGATAAATTAAATTTTGGAGAGAGAATGCGTGCTGTAGTAAAGGTGATTGCAACAGGAGCAAGCATTGTTATGGGAACAGTTTTTAGTGAGGCAATAGAGAAAACACCAATAGGATCAATCCCAGTAGTTGGAGAGATTGTTCAAACATTCTGTGGAACCTTTGTTACAGGGATTATGAGTTGTTCTTTATTATACTTCCTTGATAGAAGTGAGACTATTAATAAATTAGTTAGCAAGCTTGATCGATTAGATATATTAAATACAGGAGCTAGTTACTATATTAAACAAGCTAAATATCTTGATAAATATGCAGCAGAGCTTATGAGTATTGATATTAATAAATTTCGTGAAGAAACAGACCTATATTATTCCTTTGCTCTTGAAATTGAAAATGTAAAAAGTGAAGATGAATTAAATATTAAGCTTAAGAATATCTTAAATAATATAGAAGTAAACATGCCTTGGAATGGAGAATTTGACGATTTTATGAGCGATAAAAATAATAGGTTGGTGTTTGAATAATGTTTAAGTGTGATAAATGTGGAGAATGTTGTAGGAATTTAAATAAGTCACATATATATGATGAACTTCATAATGGAGATGGTATATGTAAATATTTAAAAGGTAATTTATGCAGTATTTATGAAGAGAGACCATTGCTATGTCGCATTGATGAAAGTTATGAAATTTTTTTTAAAGAAACTATGACAAAAAGTGCATATTATAATATTAATTATAATTTTTGTAATAAATTAAAAAATAATTTACTATAAGGAGGTATATTATGCCATTACCATTAATTTTAGGAATAGGGGCTGCGGTTGCAGGAACAGCAGGAGTTGGAAGTGGTATTCATGGAGCTGTTAAAATGAAAAAAGCAAAAGATACTATGAAATTAGCTGACGAAATTAATAAAGCAAATATGGAGAATTTTGAAGCTGAAAGTAGAATAACGACTATTACTTTGGATAAGTTAGGTAAAAAAGAACTTGAGATTCTTAAAAGTTTTGAAGGATTTTCGGATGTTATAGAAAGAATACAATGTAGGCCTGATTTTAAATCATATGATAAATATGGTGTTAATATTCCTAAATGTGATATAGAAGAATTAAAGAAAGTTTCTATAGGAGCAGGTTTATTACTCGGTGGAATAGGAGGAGCTGCACTTGGAACAGCAGGAGGATTTGCAGCGGCAGGAGCTACTACTTCTGCTGTTATGGCACTAGGAGCAGCATCAACAGGCACTGCTATTTCTTCTCTAAGTGGAGCTGCTGCTGTAAATGCTACATTAGCAGCACTTGGAGGAGGATCACTTGCAGCAGGGGGAGGTGGAATTGCTCTTGGAAGTGCTATACTTGGTGGAGCAACTCTTGGAATTTCATTGCTTGTTGGAGGAATAATATTTAATATAACTGGTTCTTCTCTTTCAAATAAAGCCGAAGAAGCTTGGTCACAAATGGAGGAAAATCAAGAGAAAATAAAAAAAATATGTTCATATATGAATGAGCTAAGAAATATATCAAATAAATTTTATGAATCGATTTCTTCAATAGATAAAATTTATAGAGAACATTTAGATAAACTTATGAATATAGTATACATTAATCATAAAATAGATTGGAATGATTTCACTAATGAAGAAAAAGTTATTACAGAAAACACAAGTTTATTTGTAAATTTACTTTATAATATGATGAAGGTTAAACTTACTTTAGAATCAGAAAATAATGATGACTGTAAGAAAATAAATTTAGATGAAGTAGAAAAATCTATTGAAAACGCTAATATATTTCTTAATGAAAAAGGACTACAATAAGAGAGATAATATATGAGGACTTTTTTTAGTTAAAAAATTTAGGTCATATGAAAGGTTTTATAACTATTTTCATATGACCTTTTTATGCTTTTAAGGAAAGGATTTAAATAAGACATACAAAAAGAAAGTTAAAGAGTAAATTTTAATAGATAAGATAAAAATTCTTAGGATTACTTAACCTTAAGAATAAATTAACAGTATAAGTTTTAACAGATAATGGACTTTATGATTCTCATAATATAATTAAAAAATAAATTAATATTACAAGGTTTAATAGGATATTTATTTGGTTACAAAGAGTAATAAACTTAACTTATTAACAAAACTGTTATATAATGTTAATAAGCTGTTAAAAATAGGAGGATATTATGAGAAAATTAGTAAGTCTATTACTTTCAATAGGAATATTAAGCGGTGCATTTATTGGTTGTGGCACAAACAATCAAAAAGAAGCAAGTGATAATGAAAATAGTTCTAATATTTCTAGTGAGGAAAAGAATAATAAAGAAGAAGTTAAAAATGATAATAATGATAAAAAGGAATCAAAGGATTCAGAAAATGATATAAAGGATAATAAGGATAAAAATGAACAAAGAGATAAAGAAGATTTAAATAAGGAAAATATGAAAGAAGAAAGAGATCCTAAATTAGATGAGAGCGTTATTGTAAATAATGGAATTATAATTATACCTAAAAATCTTAAAATGGCTAAAATCATGCTTAATTATAATGATGGAGACCCATTAGAAGTTAATGAAATAAAGGATTATAGAGAAGTTGAGAATAATGAAATGCTTTATGGAGTTATTATAGGAGACAATCCTTTAAAACTTGGAAGTATTAATGGACAGTGGGAATATAACACTTTAGTTACAAAATTCGATACAATAAAATATCCTAATTTTTTTGAAGTTCAAGAGAAAGAAATGCCTGAATTGGAATTTGGAATAACACTTAAAAGTAAAGACAAGCAAATGGAGTTTTCACTAGGTTCATATATGAATAATATGGGGAATGATGCTAAAGAAGAATTTGAAAACTTAATTGAGACTTTTAAAAAAGAAGGTAAAGTTATAAATAAGAATCAAGAGGGAAATACATTTTCATTTACTGTAGAGAAAGATGGTTTTATGGAATATCATTATGGGTATATTAGCGTTAAGGGTGATGATGTAAATACATTTATTTATAAATATCCAGTTAAATATAAAGATGTGTTTAATAAGATAATTGAAGAGTCAAAGAGGAGTTTTGTACCAACTAAACAGTTTCCAAAGGTTAGTAATAATACTAATAAATAATAAAATTAATTACATTAAAGAGGTAAATATTATGAATAACAATAAAAAATTTAAGTTTATAGTGTATTTAGACAACAAGGAGTTAGTAAAGCAATTTTTCTATACAAACATTGCTCCATTTACATATTACACTTTACCTGTCTGTGGGATACCTGCTGGCAAGGTTATTTTTGAAATAGAAAATAGAAAGATTTACTTAAAAGCAAAGTTAAATGACTTTGAGAAGGGTGAACACATTGAAACCTTAAGTGAAATAAGCTTTGAGGATTTAGATGATTTTAGCATTAATAAAACAAAAAATAAGGATGTTTACCATATTACAATGGCCAAGAAAAAACACAAAGTAGGACTAAACTGTAGCAATGGTTTAAATGATGATCTGGCTAAGGAAATAGTTCAGTATGTGAGGGAGAGTGCTTAAATGCATAATTCAAAGAAGTTAAATTCATATATTGTGGCAAATCTAATAATCACAGGAATTATTTTAGTAATTAGCATATTAATGCATAGAATTAGTATAATATTTTTCTTGAATTTAATCTTAATAGGAGCGTTAAATATTGCCCTTTTAAATAGAGCAAAATATTCCTTAGACCTTTTAAGAAAACTAAAGAAACTAGAAGATTTGGATTTTCCAAAATTTAAGGATATCTCAATGGTTCTTTTAGGCATTTTATTTTCAATAGTTACATATACAAGCCTATTTTTAGATTCCATTGGAATCATAGATATATCTAAAACCCTTGGAGAGGGTGGACAAGCTAACAATACGCTCATATCCATCATACTTTTAATAATTTGCCTTTGGGCATTTATAACCAATTTATCAGGAGCAATTGTAACAGAATCCACTAGCAAAGGAAGAAAATTCTTTGACCTTAGTGAAAACAATGTAGCCCTTGGAAATGAAGCACTAAATAGAGCAACAGGTTCCTTTAAAGATGGAATTATACTTGGCTACTACATTTTCTACTTTAAAAATATACAAGTAGCTTACAGAGATAAATCAGGAAACATTATTGTAGAAGGCTACGACAAAAGCCCCTTCAAAATAACCATTGCAGCAAAGAGAAGTAAGAAGTATTTCTCCAAAATTTTAGACGTAGATTAGAAATATTTAATATTATAAATTTATTTAAATAATTACTTCTAAAAATATAATTTTTAGTATTTACAGGATTATTTTTCTAATATAAACTAAGTAATGGAACAAAAGAAAAAGGAGACAAAAACATAAATGAAAAAAACAAGACTTATAACTATTACTTTATTATTTATTATTTCTATAGTTTTTATAGGCTGTGGATCTAAAAATAATTTAGAAAAAGTATTAACTTCAGATGGAGGAACTTGGTTATTTAATGAGGCTGATAAATCTTACAATATAAAGAATGAAGAGGCTGATTTAAAGATATCTTTTTATGAAAATAATTCTGCAAATGGATATTATAAAAATAATAATGGAGAAGAAAATACTATAGAGCTTTTTTATAAAATTATTGATGGAAGTATAGAAATTTATCCAAAATTTAATGAAAAAAATATAGATATAAGTGATAAAAAAACTACAATTAAAAATATAACTATTAAAGATAAAAATTTAATAGAGGCTCAAATTTATGAAAATAACAGATTTGAAACAAATATTGTTTTAAAAAAGATATTAAAATAATTAAATAAAAATTAGATGTTAAGATTAAGCTAAAAAGCTATTTTATAATAGTTTTTTAGCTTTTTAAATTTATAAGAAATAAATTTTCACTAAGAAATAAAGAGTTTAATTATAATAAGTAAAGGGAGGAATTTATATGGCTAATTTAATTATTAGATAAAATAGAGGAGGGGGTGAGAATTAGATGAATAAATTAATAAACTTAAAAGAAACTTGTAAAATATTAATAATATACTTTATTACTACCATTGCTACTATGATAGTTGCTGGAGTGATTGTAGAACATGAGTTTTATAATGAATTGAAAAATTATTTATGGGTTTTAATTATATTTACATTATTATTTTTAGTGCTAATAAAATTATTTAAAGTGAAATTTAAATCCGTATTGATTTTTTTAGGAATAATTATGTTTTTACTTTTATTTATACTTTTAAACTTAGAATTTTTTGTTTCAATAGCAAGTGAACCTAATGCAGATATATTTCCAACAATGTTTTGGCTTGCTTTATATACAACATTGCCATTTCAAAGTGTAATAAATCTTTTAGTAGGCTATAACATAGAGAGGTTGTCATATTTAATAGTTCCAATATATATGGTAACATTAAGCTTATTAAGTTATAAGGTACTTAAATTTAAACCTCAAAAAAATAAACAAGATGAGTAATTTAAGTTTTATAATAAGAATTAAAAAGTAAAATGGACATGCTATCTGTCCATTTTTACTTAATTATTAATATATACTTATTAAATTAAATTTAGAACTTTGAATCTAATAATCTATGCATTTAGCAGTTTACATCTAATAGCTCCCTTGAAATTTCCTCGAATCTTTCATCAGATATACCAAGTTTTTTCTTAAATATATCATCATCAATTCTAGCAACAATAACCTCATTAGGGCAGATTGTTTTTATAACTTCCTTCAGTTTATTAACTGATTTAGGATCATCATTATATCCCTTAACTATGGTTATTTCAAATATGAATTTTCCATTATATTGTTTATTAAAGGAGGCCATATTTGATATGTATTCATGAAGGGTATATCCTTCAATTGGTCTTTGAACCTTCTTAAAATCTTCCTCTGTTATTACCTTTATTTCTCCAATAACTTCATCACATTTATTAGCAATCTTTATATAATCATCCTTTCCTAGGATATACCCATTAGAAAGTAGTCTTACAGGAACTCCCTTTGATTTTATAAAATCTATAATATTCTCAATTTTATCATTTATTAAGGCTTCTCCCTTTGAATTAATAAAGATTAGATCAGGTTTTGTATCATTAATCATATTTTCTAGTTCAATTAATGAATCATCCACATTATCAAAGGATTTTTGAGTATCTATTTTATTCTTTGATCTTCCTATAGGACAAAATATACAATCAAAATTACAGTACTTTTCTGGAAGTACATTAATCTCTAAAACTCTCTTTCCATCCTCAATATAAACCTCTTTATAGGTAAAATTATTCATAAACTTATCCTCCGTAAATACTTAAATTATAGCTTCCTTATTATTAATATGAAGTATTGAAATCTCAGATTTTCCACCTAAGTTTTCCTCTACTAATTGAGATAACTCTTTTAAGGCATTTTCAAAATCTTTTTCTCTTTTTTCATCAACTAACTCAATGCATAAGAAAGCATTTTTTGTGTCTTCTGTTAACATAGTTCTTACTGACTCACGCCAATTCCAGCATCTGCAAATAGCTCCTTCATCATCTTTATAAACTATTTCTCCCTCATATGGTGGCTCACTTTTATCTGATCCTAAGGTAATAAAACTTTCATCTCCTGTTGCTTTAGTTAATCTTATATCTCCAATAAACTTATCCATATCCTCTCCACCACAAGGCATGGCATACTTTAATGATATAGAGTTATAAATATCAACTAGTGGGTTAATTGTTCCTAATCCTTTACCAGTAGAAACCCTCTTTAACAAAGCTTCAATTGATGATCTAGCTCCTTTTTTAGTTTTAAACTTTTTAAATGCATCTCTCCATACCTTAATAACTTCATTGCTGCTAAATTCTTCATTAGGTAAGTGATTTAAAGCTTCCTTTTCTCCTTGAGAAATCATGTCCTTGTATTGGTTCTCATCTTTTATAGTATTATCTATGCCATTGCAAGTGATAATACCTATCTTTGCATTAGGGAATAGCTCCCAAAAATCATCCTCAATAATAAACTTTTTCATAACAATATACCTCCTTTAAAATAAAAAAGCCAGAGAAATATTATAAAAATATCTCCCAGGCTTTTATCCTTCCGTGTTCACAGTCTTTCTGTGCGTTTTCTCTTGGACCAGACTAGCTAAAAAGCTACGGAACCCTAGAAAACTTTATATTATTAAACTTTAATTAACAAATTCAAAATTATAAGTTAATTTTAGCATAGTATAAGGGCTAAATCAAATTAACTGAATTATTATACATATTTCAATTACAATTAAAAACCCTATATGAAAAATTTCAAATATAAAAGGTTATATTAATTTTTACAAGAATAAAATATTAAGAATTACTAAGAATAGATATAGTGTTAAAAGTTATTATAGAGGAGTTGGAATAATGAAAAAGAGAATAGAACGCTTAATAATTTTTTGTATGCTTATAACTATAACTATTCCCAATATAGCATATGCAAAAACTAATATGAGATATGAACAAGAAAAAACAAATATTGTAGAACCTTATGGCCCTAAAATAGAAGATTTAAAAAGTAAGGATGTTATTATAAATAACTTACAGGAAATAAAGAGAATAAGAGGAAATTTAACTGCTGTTAATATAAGTGAAAGTTCTACACCTAATGAGTTAAAAGATGTATATAATCGTTTAGACTTTTATATTCAAGAGTTCATTGAGATTAAAAAAAATTTAGATAATAATATAAAGACATATACAAATTCATTTTCAGATAAATTTTTTTCTGAGCAAGTTTTATTTATAGCTGAAAGTTATATTGTTAGTTTAAGACAACAACAAAACTTAATAATTGCATTACAAGAAAAAAAAGTAGATGCAAAAAAACTGGTTTATTCAAGTTATTTAATACCTATATATCATTATATTACTTTAGGAGACCAAATGACGGCATATGTTGATACTTATTTTGTAGTAATATAAGTGCATTAAAGAATTTATTTATAGCTAATAATAAATATTTAAAACTAGATAACTTTTAACATAAACTTAATTTTATTATTCATTTTTAGAAGCAATATATTACTAAAATAGTATTAACTAATATATATAATTAAATAAAAAATAATATATAAAATTAAAAATTTCTCAATTACATTAAGCTGATAATTGAGAATTTTTTTTATATACTATTTATATAGTATATAATTCAACTAATAGTTAATTTATTTAATTTTAAATTAACTATTATTCAAGGGAATTTAAAAAATTTCCATATATTAATCCAAAATAATTAATAACAGATGAAATTAATAAAAAAGGTTAAATTTAAATCTTTTTTATATTTTAGATTAATTTTCATTAATTATGAAGAAATAGCTATTTTACAAGCATTAAAACTTAACATGATATGTATTTAAATATTAATACTGAATTCACTAAAAATTAAGTATCTAATTTATATTATTTTTCAGTATAATATAATTACTTAATGTCTTTCTATATAAAGTTTTATAATTAAGTAGGGGTATAATATGAAAAAACTAGCTTTTATTATAAAAAATATTTTGAAATTCTGGTATTGGCAAGATATAGAAAAGTCTAATATTTTTATAAGGCTTATGAATCTTGGAATGGCTTTATTTTTAAGTTTTTGTCTTTTAGTATGGATGTATGGAGAAAATTGGAATATTATATTAAGATTATTTATAAGTATTTATGGAGTTCTATGCTTCATGTCTTTTTGGCCAGTTTCATATTTATTTGATGAAAAGGACAAGGTAAAAGGAAGTACATTTTACATATTTCAAAATATTTCAGTATTTTTCTCTATTATTATATTAGTTGTTTATATACTGAAGAATTATGATAGAGTTAAAAGCTAGTAATATAATCAAAAGTAAACCAATATAATTTAAAAAATATAATCTTAAAATCAAAAGTTTATAATATAAAAATAAACTGATAAAATATAAAAATAGTATTTTATCAGTTTTATTTTTTATTTTAATATTCATAAGTTACTATGTGTTCAATCTCATTCTTAAGATTAGTTAACTTTTCTCTAAAGAATGTAGGATAAGCGCGATAATTACTTAGTTCTTCTATTGGAATCCAATACATTATTTCCTTAACTTCACTAGTATAGCTATTACTATTTAAATTACGTGTTCCTCTAGGTTTCATTAAAAAATAAAAACATATTTCATGACAGTTTTTACCTTCCAAACTTCCATCACCTTTAAAGAAGTTTTCATGTATAAATACCAATCTATCAACTTCATATTCAACTCCTGTTTCTTCAAAGACTTCACGCTTTACAGCTTCTTCAGCTGATTCTCCCATATGTACTCCACCACCAATAGAATAGTAGTAATTTTCTCTTTTATTACTAGCAAAAAGAACAGCCCCATCTTCAATAATAATTGCACCAGCACGATAACGAAACCAGTTACTTTCCTTTACAAAACCACAATCATATTCCATAATATTAAACCTCTCAAAATTATATTTCAAGATTAGTTTATTCCTTATAAAAAAATATTTCTAGTATTTTTTACATTTTATTCAATTTATAATCTATAAGGAATGTATAATAAAAATATAAATACTTGTACCAAAGTTTAGAAGATAACTTTGAAGTTACAAGAGCAATTAATTTAATAGAGATTATTTTCATAGTATTTTAACTATGATTGCTATAGAAACTGTAGAAAAAGATTAAGCAGAAGTTAATTAAATGTTTGAAGCAGTTTATTTAGGTGTTATAGGAGGAATAGAAAATGAGATTATTACTAAGTGATAAAGAGTTAAATATTAATTTTTTAGAGAGTGATGAAAATAAATATATTGATTTATCTAAGCTTAGAATTTCAAATTGTATAGGATGTTTTGGTTGTTGGACTAAAACTCCTGGAAAGTGTGTTATCCGTGATGATGCAGTAAAGGTTTATCCTATTATTGCAAAGAGTGATAAGGTGATTTATGTAAGCAAGGTTAAATATGGTTCTTATGATACAGTTATAAAAACTATGCTTGAGAGAGCTATTCCAATTCAACAAGCCTTTATTCGTCTTTTAAATGGGGAGGCTCATCATGTTCAGCGTGATGTTGCTATGAAGGATGCTATTATTATTGCATATGGAAATATAGAAGATGAGGAAAAAGAAATATTTAAAAGGTTAGTAGAGCGTAACTCTCACAATATGAATTTCAAAAGTTTTAATGTTATTTTTGTAGATGAAGAGAATTTAGAAGAGGTAGTAGCTAAGGAGGTTATAAAATGGGAAAAGTAATTATTATAAATGGGAGTCCAAGAGCACCAAGATCTAATTCTAAACAGTATGGAGAAATCTTTAGCAGTTATTACAAAGGACAAGCTGATACTTTTAATATTACAAAGAATAATCATAAAGAGATTTGTAGTAAGATTGAAGACTATACAGATATACTTCTTGTTTTTCCACTTTATGCAGATGGACTTCCTGTTACAATGCTTAACTTTTTAAAGGTTCTTGAAGAAAATCCACCAAAAAATAAACCTAAAGTAAATGTAATAGTAAATTGTGGATTCATAGAGCCTGAACAAAACAATGTTTGTATTGATATGGTTAAATTATTTTGCAAACAAAATACATATGAGTTTAATTCAGTACTATCAATTGGTGGTGGTGAAGCTATTTTAGGAACACCTTTTAAAATCTTTGTAAAATGGAAAATAAAAAAATTAGGAAAGTCTATTTATAATAACACTCCTGAAAACTTAAGGGTTACCATGCCTATATCAAAAAAGATGTATCTTAAGGCCTCTACAAATTATTGGATTAACTATGGAAAAAGAAATGGTATTACAAAATCACAGATGGAAACCATGAAGATTGAATAGTTATTTATTCTATTAGGATAATAAATGTTATTTTTGAATTTAAATTAACTTTAAAGTTTATAAGTTATAATAAAATAATAGGTTTTAAAAAGAATAAAATCTCTTTAATAGAGGACTCTATATTAATAATTATATTTTATAATTAAAAAATACATAATAAATTTTATATCCTTAGGCATTTAGATAAGTTGCCTAAGGATATATTTTTATTATTAAAAATTAATTGAGTTTAAGGAAGAAACAATCTAACTTTTAACAGTTTAACCTATAGTTAAATTATTTAATTTTAAATTAACTACTATTCAATTGTAGCTTAGTATATCACTTGATAAAATAATACTATCAAAAGCTTTTGTTATTATTATTTTAGCAAGGAGTAGAGATTATATGAGAATAAATGAGATTATAAAAGAGAAAAGAAATTCACAAGGGTTAACTCAGGAACAAGTTGCCATGTATCTTGGAGTATCAACACCAGCAGTGAATAAATGGGAAAAGGGAACTTGCTATCCAGATATTACATTACTACCAGCTTTAGCAAGGCTTTTAAAGGTTGATTTAAATACCTTACTTTCATTTAAGGAAGATTTATCAGAACAAGAAATAGGAGTTTTTGTTAATGATTTAGTAAAGATAGCTAATAATGATGGATTTCATGTAGCTTTTGAAAAAGCCATGGACAAAATCTATGAGTATCCTACCTGTGATAAATTAATTTTAACAGTTTCTACAGTGATGCAAGGAAGCATTTATATGTTTGGAGCTGATGATAAGGAGAAGTATGAAAAGCAGATAGAAGAGTTTTATATTAAATTAATAAGAAGTGATGATATAGAGATTAGAAATCAGGCACTTTCTATGCTTATAAACATATATTTAGGAAGAAAAGAGTATGAGAAAGCACAAGGGTGTGTGAATAAATTACCTAATATTACTTACGATAAAAAAGTATTACAAGGAAATATTTATAATAAATCTGGTGAATTTCAAAAGGCTGCTGAAATTTTTGAACAGAAGTTACTTTCAGCCACAACTGATATATATATAAGTTTAATTTCTATGATTGAAATAGCCTTAAAAGAAGGGCGCAATGAGGATGCTAAGTATTTTGCAGAAGTTATAGATAAGACAACAAAATTATATGATTTATGTGAGTATAATTCATATAGTGGGTATTTCGAAGTGTACAAAGCAGAAAAAGATGTAGAAAACTTTTTACTTGTATTAAAGAAAATATTAGATGTAATGGGCAAAAAGTGGGATCCATCAAAATCTAAATTATATAAGCATATAAAAAGTAAAGGAGACGAAGAGGGATTTAATGAGCAACTTCTTTCTAACTTTGTAAACATTCTAAAAAATGATAGCGATGGTGAATTAGATTTTTTAAAGGATAATGAGGAATTTAATAATTTATTAAATACATCTATATAATAAAACTTTAGATATAAAAATTATTATTTAAGGGAAATTAAAACATTACCATATATTAAACCAAAAATCATTAATAACAGATGAAATTAATAAAAGAGGTTAAATTTTAATCTAATTTTAATCTTTCTTATATTTTAGATTAATTTTCTAAAAGTATTATATAACCAAGATGAATAAGAAAATTAATTCGTGGAGGTAATATAAATGGAAAGAAATGAAATGATTAATACTTTAGTTAGAAAGGCTAATATAAGTACGGAAGAGGCACAAGAAGTGCTAGAAAAATGTAATTGGGATCTTTTAGATGCTATTGTTTACTTAGAGAGAAGAGGAAAAGTAGAAAACAATGAAGTTACAGCCCTTACTGTAGTTGAGGTAAAGGAAGAAAAAGAAGATAAGAAAAAGCAGGATGAGAAATATGGTGGCATTGGAGAAATTGTTGGAAGAATGTTTAGGTTTATAGGAAAATTCATAAAGAAATCAAATAAGAATTTCTTTGAGATTAGAAAAGACAAGGAAAAACCAATAAGAATATCTTTAACAATATCAATCCTCTTCTTAATATTTTTATCAGTACCAACTATAGTTTTATTAATTGTAGGATTATTCTGTGGATATAAATATTCAATTTCAGGACCTGACTTTAATTATGATGGAGTAAACAATATTTTTGAAGAAGTATCAAAGTCAGCAAATCATATTAAAAAAGATTTTAAAGAAGGATATGAAAAATAGTTTTTAGATAGTACTATTAAAGGAGCTACATCAAAACTCTTATATAAAACTTTATAAATATATTCCGAGAATTACTGAATTTTAAGTGAAAGTCTAAATTTTAATTTAGATTCTTGAACTTATTAAATGGAACTTTAGTTACATTGTAGTCATTAATTATAGCAATTACTTCGAATAATTTGCTAAAGCTCAGAACTTAAGTGAAAATCCAAATTTTAATTTGGCAATTTGAACTTATGCAATGGAACATAAGTGACATTGTATTCCTATTAATACGATGCTTAGCTTATTAACGCAAATTATTCTACGTAATAGCTTAAATTCTAAAGTTCATTCAGATATTTTCTTTATATTATTTATAAAGTTTTATTAACAAGTTATTTTGATATAGCTCCTTTATTTTTGTGGTGTGGAAATATTAGGGGGATGGTATAATTTAATTATTATAAAGAGAATTAAAGTGGGAGATTAAAAGCTTTAATACTAATATAGGAGTAGTGAGCTTCAGTAAATATGGAGGATTATTTATGGAAAAGCTTAAACTTGTAGATAAGTTAAAAAATAAAGCTAATATAAGCTATGAAGAAGCTAAAGATGCTTTAGAAAAGAGTAACTGGGATATGCTAGAGGCTATGCTATATTTAGAAGCACATGGAAAGGTGCAAAAGCCTTCCCTTAGTATATTTTATACAAATGAATCCAAAGAAAGTTACAATGAAAATGGAGAAGAAGTTAATCTTAAAAAAGATACAAATGAAAATAATTTTGAAAATAAAAATAGTTTTGAAGGAGTTTTTGAAGCTATATGCAAAGCTATAGATACTTGCAATAATATATTTATTGAAATAATAAGAAATAGTAGAGTGATTTTAAAAATTCCTTTTACTGTACTAATTGTACTTTTGTTTTTTGCATTTTGGATAGTTATACCTTTAATGATAATTGGACTATTCTTTAATATGGAATTTTTAGTATCTTCTAAAAAGATTGATGTAGATAAAATAAACAAAGTATTTAAGGAAACATCAAAAGTAGTTAAAGACGTAAAAGGTAAGTTTACTAATAAGAGTTAAAGTATTTAATTTATATTTATGAAATTAAAATTTATAATTTTATAAGTTCATAGCTTCAAATCATAAAATGAAGGATTTATATTTTCAGTTAAATTAATATTACTCTAAAAAGAATTCTTACTTAAGGGGGTTAATGAATGATTAAGATTTTGATTGTTGAAGATGAAGAAAAAATAGCAAGATTCATAGAATTAGAGTTAATTCATGAAGGATATAAAGTAATAAAAGCAGATAATGGGAGAACAGGTCTTGAAATTGCAGAGAGAGGAGAAGCTGACTTAATTATTCTAGATGTTATGCTTCCAGAAATTAATGGTCTTGAAGTATTAAGAAGAATCAGAAAGCTATCAGAAGTTCCTATTATAATGCTTACAGCAAGAGATGCTGTAATGGATAAGGTTTCAGGGCTAGATGCTGGAGCTGATGATTATATAACAAAGCCTTTTGCTATAGAGGAATTGCTTGCAAGAATAAGAACAGCTCTTAAAAAGAGAGTATTTACAGTGAAAAAAGATGAAGATGTAATAAGATGTGGATTATTAACCTTAGACAAGATGAGACATAAAGTAATGTATGGTGATACAGAAATAGAATTAACTAATAGAGAATTTACTTTGTTGCAAATATTAATGGAAAACAAAAATATAGTATTAACTAGAGATGTACTTATAGAAAAGGTATGTGGTTATAACTATGTTGGAGAAACAAATGTAATAGATGTTTACGTAAGATATTTAAGAACAAAGATTGACGATGTTTTTAAGGTTAAAATAATAAGTACAGTACGTGGTGTAGGATACGTAATAAAAGATGAGTAAAAAGAATAAAACTAAAAATGTTACCTCTATTGCAATAAAGATTAATGCTATTTCTGTTAGAGATTTATTTTTTAGATTTTTAGCAATTGACATATGTTTAATAATTATTTTAATTATTCTTTGGTGTATTCAAGCTGAAAAAGATTTCTATGGAGAATTAGTAAAAAATGCACAAAGGTCATTTAACTTTTTCCCTATAGAAAATTCAACCTATACAGTTGTTTGGAGTAATGGAAAGACCATGGTTAAAGAAGCTGGTGCTTTTTTATATTATGTTAGAAAAATAGTTATAATTTTAGGAATAGTAGAAGGAGTATTTTTATTAGAAGAAATAATATTTGGTACAGCTAAAATTAGAAAGACCTTAAAACCACTTAATGAAATAGCAGAAACAGCAAGTAGGCTTAGTAATATGGACTTTGATGAGGAAAAATTTCAAAGTCTTGAAGATGCTATTTCCAAAATAAGTCCTGTAACATCTGACGAAAGAATACATATAGGTGATAGCGAGCTTAAAGGATTAGAGGATGCAATAAACAAGCTTTTAGACAGGATGAGGGATTCTTATAGGCAACAAGCAAGGTTTGTATCAGATGCATCTCATGAACTTAGAACTCCTATTTCTGTAATTCAAGGATATGCTAATATGCTAGATAGATGGGGGAAAAATGATGAGAGCGTATTAGAAGAGTCTATTATAGCAATAAAGAGTGAATCCGAAAATATGAAAAATCTAGTTGAGCAGCTATTATTCTTAGCTAGAGGTATTAATGGAAAGACTCAGCTTACAATAAAGGAATTTTCTTTAAATGATATGATAGATGAAGTTTTTGAAGAGTCTAAAATGATAGATAAAAATCATGTATATAACTACATTGAATCAGAACATATAACTGTTCAGGGTGATATGGCTTTGCTTAAACAAACAGCTAGAATACTAGTTGAAAATGCAACTAAATATACAGAAGAGGGAGAAACAATAACGCTTAAAGTAGGTAAGAATTCTAAAGGAGAAGCTTATTTTTCAATTCAAGACAATGGAATTGGCATGGATGAGAATGATGTGCCTCATATATTTGAACGTTTTTTTAGGGCTGATACAGCAAGAGTTAGAAAAAATGGTGGAACAGGGCTTGGGCTTTCTATAGCAAAGTGGATAATTGATAACCACAAAGGGTACTTTAGTGTTTTAAGTAGAAAAGGAATAGGAACAAGAATAACTGTTTACTTACCACAAAATATTAAGTAGCAAATATAGTTCTAAATTGGATTTAATAGAATGAAAATGGTGTCTTTATAGGGGATAGCTACACCATGGTTGTGATTGTAAAAATTAATAATAAGATTAGCATATATTATATAATGAAATTTAAGGAGAGAATATGAAGTTATTAGCAAGTGATTTTGATGGAACATTATTAGTAGATAAAAAAATTAATAAGAGAGATATTGAAGGAATTAAAGCTTTACGTAAGAAAGGTCATAAATTTATTATATCTACAGGTAGAACACTTTTAACTATGGAGGGCGTAATTGAAAAATATAACTTAGAGTTTGATTATTTGGTTCTTTGCAATGGAGCTGTAATACTTGATAAGAATAAAAATGTAATAAAAAATAACCTTGTTGATTTTGAGGCAGTTAAAAAGATTGTAGAAGAGTTTGCAGATCAAGATAAAATAATGATTTATTTTGATGATGGAAGTGGAATGAAACTAATAGAAAATAAAAGTGTAGATATGAAAAATCTTTATTTCTCTGAAGAAATTGACTTTGATTTAGTAAAAAAAGAAGAGATATTAGATTTAAAAAGTGGAGCAGTAATCTTAAGTATATGCACCTCAGATGCCTCTGTAGAAAGAGGAGAAGAAATAAAGAAAAGATTAATAGAAATCTTTGGTGATGAGCTTTCCATCTTCAGAAATCAGTTCTTTGTGGACATATCCTCAAAAGGCTCCTCAAAAGGGGAGGGTCTAAAGGAAGTTTTAAAACTAGAAAACAAAAATCTTAATGATATATACACCATAGGTGATTCTTTTAATGATATATCTATGTTTGAAATAACAGATAATAGCTATACCTTTAACAGAGCAGAAGAAGGCGTAAAGGCACATGCAAATAATCACGTAGACTATGTTCATGAAATTGTTGACCATATAATAAAATAGGGATAAATATTTTAGAACTTTATTATTATAATCAGGAGATAAAGTTTTTATCTGCTTATTCAAAAATTATAAGAAAAAGGGTGCTTATTAAAATACTTAATTAATAAGACTTATAAATATATTTTAAGAGAGTTAAAAATATTTATGAGTTTTATAATGAATTTTAATAGCACCTTTTTTATTTTAAGTTTATATTTTGAAAGCCAATAAGTATTTTCAAACTTTTAATACTAATGATATTTTTCAAAACTTTTATTATTCAGGATTTATTTATCTTAAGAATAGTTTGCATATTATATATATAAATCCATTAAGATTTCATCATAATAAGTCTCTTCAATGTTAAAGTAATTTTTATGAGTTCCTATTTTCTTAAATCCATATTTCTCATACAGTTTAATAGCAATATTATTATATTCTCTAACTCCAAGACTGATAGTTTTGATTGATCCTTTATCTTTAGCAAATTTTATAAGTTCCTCCATGACAGCACTTCCAATTCCAATGTTCCAATAATCTTTTTTTACAGAGATTGCTATTTCACTATTGTGGGATATTCTTTTCATATTAGGTGAACTTAGTTGCGCAACACTTACAATTTCATTATTAATAGTTCCTATCACCATAAATGAATTGGAACTTTGATTTATTCTACTAATATAAGCTTTTTCCTGTTCTACTGTAAGTGGAAATTCTCCTTTACCAAAAAGTAAATTATTACTTTCACTACCTACAGTATTAAGGTACTTAATTATGTTTTCAGCATCATATTCTAGTGGTTTTCTCAATATTAATTTTTTACTATCTTTCAAATTTATACTTTTAAGAATATTATTATTCTGAATTCCCATAGAAAGCCTCCATTTTATATAATTTAAAGTTAGAAAATAGAATTTTCTTTTTAATATTTTATTAGCTTAGTATGATTTTAAATTAATGTTAATCTAAATATTTTTTAGAGCTTAAATAATTATTTATTTTTTCTATAAGATTTAATTAATATTACAGCATTTATTATGAAAATAGGGAATAGTACAAACATTCCTATAAAAAACCAATGATATTGTATTAAAAACAGTCTTTTAAAAGGCACATCCCAATAGGATACTTCAAAGACGGGAACAGCACCATCACCAGAGAATTCATAAGTTATATCTGTTACTTTCCCATAAACAGTAAGGGAACCAATTTCGACTGGATCAGAAACGAGGTCATAGGGTGTATTGCCTACAAGTTTTATAAGAGAAGTATTTGCTTCTGGATAAGTATCTTTTAAAAGTTTTTTTAACTTTTTTGAATCTTCTTTAAGATAGTGAGTTGCTCCAGTAAGTGCTTGATAATAAACCTTTAGCTTTATATCACCATTTTCAATAGCAGATCTTCCTATTAATTTAATCGGTGAAAATATGAGAAAGGCTAAGAGCAAAGCATAAATTACCACAAAAATCTTTTGAAACTTCATAGTTCACCTCCAATAATTATGTATTTTTCTAAATTATTATGCATGTCTATATTGAAATTTAAAAAGTTTTATTTCAAAATAAATTTATACTAAAATTGGAAATATAATAAGATTTTATCATAAAGTAAGTTTAAAAAATTAAACTGAATGTAAAATTTATTAAAGGTGTGTTCTTAGATAAGTTTTACCTTGTGTTAATTGTTTCCAATAAAGTCTTTTGATATTATTAAAAAGATATTTGGTTAAACATATGAAAAGAAATTAAAATTTTTAGTATTTAAATATAAACTTAATGATTACGAAGGGGAATAACTATGATATTTAAAATTGAGGACAGAGATAGAAAAGAAAAAATAGCACGAGAAATACTATTTGAACTTCCAGGGTGGTTTGGGTTGCCAGAGAGTACAGCTGAATATATTAATGTAGTAAGGAAATGTCTTTTTGGGCTGATATAGAAAATAGACAAGTAAGAGGCTTTATTGCACTAAAAGAAACAAGTCCATATACTTTAGAGATTTATGTTATGGGAGTATTAAAAGAATTTCATAGATATAAAATAGGTACTAAGTTATTTAAAGCTTATTATGATTATGACAAAGAACAGAGATATTTATATATGCAAGTCAAAACAGTAAAAGAAGGATGTTATGATATTTATGATATAGCAAATTCATTTTATAAAAAGCTTGGACTTAAAGAGTTTGAATGCTTCCCTACACTTTGGGACCAATGGAATCCTTGTCAGATTTATATTATGCCTATTAATTAAATTAAAGATATAAACAATGGTAAATCAAATTTTTCATAATAAGTTTAATGCTTCAGTAGCCATAACTAAAATATTTTCTTGAATATTATGTGCGTTTTTTAAATCTTCTTTACTATACCACTTAAGAATTTTAGATTCACCAATTTCAGGTGAGGTCTCAAAGGAAGTAGTTGTTGCATAATAAACAAAGTCTATATGTGAATGATTAGGACTTACATCGCCAAAAATTGTGTGTATAGGATTTATGAGTAGTTTTTCACCAGATAAATCACATGATTTTTTTAGATTTATGTCTATGGGATTATATAAAGTTACATTTAATCCAGCTTCTTCTTTTGCTTCACGAATATATGCTTCTTCAGGCAATTCATTTACTTCAATATGTTCACCTAAAGGGAGCATTTTTTTAGCTTTCTTATGTAAATGTAATAATACATTATCTTTACATACAATAAATACTGAAACAGTAAAATGTCTATTTATAATTAAATTAACTCCTTATATGTATTTAATAAGACTAATTATTTTCCAATTCATTACTTTAATTATACAACAGTACAATTTTAAATTGTAATAAAAGTTTTAGATTGATAGTATATAAATGAATTTTTATATATCTAAGTATTTATAATGTGTGTTTAGGGGGAAGTGGTGTACTTGGACCTTATATGCCAAATGAAATACCTGTTTATTATTATTGTAATGAAAGATTCTCAACAAAATCAGGGATGTTTTTGGTAGGTATAGATTTAAATGATAATCTAAGAATGATTTATGAAGGAAATCGCTTTAATTCAACTCCTGATTTTAATATAAAATTATATAATTCTTGGTATTATTAATGAGAATAAAAATAAATAGCTTGCAATAAATGTTAAATTTTTAATCCAATAGTATTATTAAAGTTTATATATTTAAAGTTATACTCAAATATGAATTGAAAATTTTTTGAATAAATTTTAATTATATTTAACGTCAGATTTATTCTTATTTTAAAGTGTAATCGTTTGTTTTTGTGATAAAAATATTATCTTGCTATATTTTTTAATTTTATATTTTAAAATAAAGTGTTAAAAATGTTAAAAGTTGTTTTAAAAAAATTATTAAATATGCTATAATCTGTAGAATAATGGATAAATTTAAATGATATAGTGGGAGTTAATTTATGAAAAAAAGTAAGAGGTTTATAATGCTTATACTCTTTTTTCTTGTATTTATAATGTTATTTTTATGTCATGGATTAATTATAAATAAAGAGCAAAGAAAAACCTTATTGAAAATTGGATTTTATGATGACTACCCTCATTTTTATATTGACCATAAAGCCAATATCTGTGGATATTATAAGGATATAACTGAAAAATTAGCTGAAAAACTTAATTTTAAGATTGAATATGTAAATGGAAAAGCTCCAGATCTTTTAAAAGAACTTAAAAACGGAGAAATAGATTTAGTATTTGGAATAAAAAAACTTCCTGAGAGAGAAGAATTCTTTGAGTTTACAAATAAATCTATAAATAATGAGCTAAAGCTTATATATACTAATACTGATATAAAATATGGTGATTTAGAAGCCTTAAATGGCATGAAAATGGGATATATAGAGGGTGAATTAGATAATGAATGGATATTAGATTATCTAAAAAAAAGAAATATAAATGTTGAACTAGTTAATGGATCTTCTTATAAAGCAGTAAAGACTTTATTAATTCATAATAAAGTAGATTTTATTGTGGATAATCCAGATAGTGATATAAAAAATAAAGGAAAAAATATTAAAGAAGTTTTTGAATTTTCATCTGGAGAAAAATATATTGTAGCAAATAAGAATAATAAAGAGTTAATAAAAAAAATTGATGGAGCGCTTAGTACAATTAATCTTAATGCATATCTTGGTAATAATCCTTATTTTAAAAAAATTGATAACTTTATTATTGATACTACTAATAAGAATGTAGTTATTTTAATTCTTTTTATTATATGTATAATTATGTTCAAGAAGGTTAAAAAGAGAATAGTTAAAATATTTAAAAAGAAAAAAATATATAATGATCTAAAAAAAGACAATTATACTTTGTATTATCAACCAATAGTGGATTTTAAACATAATAGAGTAAGAAGCGTTGAGGCTTTATTGCGTTTAAGAAAAGATGGCAAATTACTAACTCCATATCATTTTATGAAGGATATAGAAGACGCCAATATGATGAAAGAAATTACATTGTGGGTCTTAAAGAGAGTAATTAAAGATTACAATATTATAAGGTGTTACGACAATATCAATGAAAAAGACTTTTATATTTCTCTAAATGTATCTTTTAATGAGATAAAAGATAGAGAATTTTTAAAGAAAATAGTTAATGATAACAAAATAATAAAAAATAGTATTTGTCTAGAGATTGTAGAAAAGTTTGTAGTAGGGGAAATAGAGAAAATACAAGAAAATATCAACTTTTTACAGGACAATGGTATTTTAATCGCAATAGATGACTTTGGTGTGGAGTACTCAAATTTAGATTTATTAAAGAAAATAGATTCTAATATTATTAAATTAGATAAGTTTTTTGCAGATGGAATTAATGATTCAGAAATAAGCCTTAAAGTAATAGACTTTATATTAGATATATGTAGATTATCAGATAAGTCTATAGTTATTGAAGGGATAGAGGAAAAAGAGCAGGTTGATATAATAAAAACCTTTCTTTATGAAAAAATTTATATTCAAGGATATTATTTCTCAAAGCCATTAGATATTAAAAGTTTAAAAGCTTATACCTTTTAGAATAAACTTATGGATATAATTACTTAATTTGATAAATAATAAAATAAGTAAATATTTAAAGGAAATAAGTAAGAAGAATAGAAGTAAGTAATTAGTCTTATTTTAGGAGGTAAAAAAGGTGAAGATTGGAAGAGTAAGAGAGGATGCTAATGATGCCTTTGAAAGCTTAATTGGATTTGAATTTATTTTATTAGATTTAAAGATTAAAGATAAATTTATGGTACTAAATCCTTTGACAACAGAGGGTTTTGAAAAGTTTTATTATGAGATTTTTAAAAGGTTTGGGAAAGATGTAATCAATAAAAAATACAAAGATTTCTTAAAATATATGATGAGTGAAGAGTGTGGGTTTGATATTTGCTCAGATATAGACAACTTTAAGAATCTAAGAGATTTTACTGATGATGATAAGAAAAATTATAATTTTGCTCTAGAAAACTTCAAGGGTAAATATGGTTTGCAATAAACAGTATTTTAATCAAAAATCTTAATAGTTCTTTAGAAGTAAACCTTCTAAAGCATAGTTTGTAATAAACCTTATGTTAATCAAAAATTAAGTTATTAAAGGTAGAAGAAGTTTATAAGATTTTAAAATAAGCAGTATAGTAAGGCATATACTAAAAATGATTTTAAAATATAAAAATACATCTTTGCAATAAAGAGAATAGTAAGCTATATTCTATAGAATTTAAAAAATTAGCTTTTGCTTAAGTAAAAGTTAAAGTATATTAATAGCTAAGATAATATTTGCCTTCTTATTAACAATGGGGCATTGTTAAAGTCTATATTAAGACCTAACTTGATCTTTCAAAAAGTTTCTATAAATAATGAAACTTTAATGAATCATTAAGAAGGTCTTTTATTTTTAGAATAAATGAATTTGATTAAAAGGAATATGTAACATCATTTTATATATAGGCATAGTATATTACTATAACGAAATTACCATATATGTAAAGGATGGATAAATAATATGTATGATTGTACTGATGACAAATTTAAATTAGAGTATGCACGTGCATATATATTACCTCAGAAATATGAAAACTTATATTCAATCTGTAAAGGTTTCTGGAAAGGAACAATCTTTAAAGATTTATACAGACCATATAAAGAAAAGAAAGAATGTTAATGAGGTGAAATTATGAAAGCACTAGAATTATTAGATGATATACAAAAGTTACAATTTTATGCAGTGGAATTAAATCTTTATCTTGATAATTTCCCAGAAAACAGAAAAGCTACTGAGGACTATAAAGAAATATCTTCAAAATTAAGCGAATTAATAGAAAGATTTGAATGTGAATATGGACCTATAAGAAATTTTGGGCAGGCTTATGTAGAAAATCCAGTTGCGTGGATTGAACAACCTTGGCCTTGGGAAATTAGATATTAGGAGGATTTAATTATGTGGTATTATGTAAAAACTTTAGAATATCCAATAAACTTAAAGTGTAACGATCTTAGAATGGCAAAGTTTTTAATATCTCAATATGGTGGACCAGATGGAGAGTTAAGTGCAGCACTTAGATATTTAAATCAAAGATATACAATGCCAACTAATAAAGCAAAAGGATTATTAACTGACATAGGAACAGAAGAAATGGCTCACGTAGAAATGATTGCAACTATGATTTATCAGTTAATGGAGAATGCTTCTCTTGAGGATTTGAAAAAGGCTGGACTAGCTGAACGTTACACAGACCATGGTAAAGCATTATTTTACTCTGATGCTCAAGGAAATCCATGGACAGCAACTTACATTCAAGCAAAGGGTGATGTTGTAGCTGATTTACATGAAGATATGGCAGCAGAGCAAAAGGCTAGAGCAACTTACCAATGGCTTATAAACTTAACTGATGACCAAGATATAAAGGAAATCTTACGTTTCTTAAGAGAAAGAGAAATTGTTCACTTCCAAAGATTTGGTGAAGCATTAATGGATGTTCAAGACAAAATGAAATGTAAAAAATAAGTAGAACAAAAGGGCTATATCAAAATTAATTTTGATACAGGCCCTTTATTTATATTTTTTTATAACTTGAATAAGAAGCAATATATTGGATTCTTTAATTATATTTTATTATATGGGAGAGATTAAAAATATAATAGTTCTATCTATTGGTACTTTTAAAAAATATAATAAAAAGCTATTTAATCTCTTTACAAGCCAATTCATAACCACCACGAGCCATTGTAATTTCTACTTCATAGATTACATTGTCTAATTTAAAGATTACAGGTTTTTCTTTACTTATAAATTCAACATTACTTTCTTGCTTTAAAATCGTATCGCATATGGTATTAGCTGAAGGGTACTGTAATGAATCCTTTAGCTCAACAACAAAGGTTTTCCTAAAAAGTTTCATTATTAAAATCACTCCTTTTTATAAAATTATATGCTTAGATATTATATATTTACATTCATTATATCAGGATAGTGTTACTTATAAAGAATTTTAATGAAATGTTTACTTAAAATACATAATATAAAATAATTTTACATGTTATAATAAAGTTGTAATAAAAGTAAAAATATGTATATAAATATTGAGGGTGTATTTTAAACTAAAGTATAGTCTTTAGATGAAGGGTGATTTTTATTTAATTATTAAATTTAAGACTATGATTTTATTTTATTAATATTGTCACACGATATAATCAACATATTAAAAGTTTAGAATACATTTTTAATAGAAGTGTACAATTAATAAACAATTAAATAATACATTAATTAGTTATAAGGGAACTAGTTATTTAGATTTAATAAGTTTATTAAGTTTAATTTTTACTAGATTATTTTAGGAGGTGTTATAGAGGGAAAAATTCATCTTATGTAAACTACAAAATTCATTATGAATTTTATAGTTTAAGAAAACGTTTTAAAGCAATCATAAATAAATATATTCTAATTTATAATCTGTTAATTTACTATGAAAAATTAGTTTGATTCTTTCAGAAAAAAAGGGGTTCTTAAAGAATCAATTTAACAGTTAGTGGAATTTATAGGGGGAATATTAATATGATGAAATATTTTCAGAAATTAGGTAAATCTTTAATGCTACCAGTTGCTGCACTTCCAGTAGCAGGTATATTAATGGGAATTGGATATTGGCTAGACCCATCTGGATGGGGGGCTAATAGTGTAGTATCAGCATTCTTATTAAAATCTGGTGGAGCTATTATAGATAACATGGCAATATTATTTGCTATTGGGGTAGCTGTTGGTATGTCAGATGATAATGATGGAGCAGCAGGTTTAGCAGGTTTAGTATCATGGCTTATGATAACTACATTATTATCTAGTGCAGTTGTTGCAATGATGCAAGGAGTAGAAGTAGAAGCTGTTAACCCAGCTTTTGGAAAGATACAAAACCAATTTATAGGTATCGTAGCAGGTTTAATAGGAGCTGGTTGTTATAATAGATTTAAAAATACTAAATTACCAGATTTCTTAGGATTCTTTAGTGGAAGAAGATGTGTTGCTATAGTAACAGCACTTGCTTCAATAGTAGCTTCTTTAGTTTTATACTTTGTATATCCTGTAATATATAATGCATTAGTTTCATTTGGTGAATCAATAATAGCTATGGGGCCAATAGGAGCTGGTGTTTATGGATTCTTAAATAGATTATTAATACCACTTGGTTTACACCATGCTTTAAACTCAGTATTCTGGTTTGATGTTGCTGGTATAAATGATATAGGAAACTTCTGGGCTGGAACAGGTACTTTAGGACAAACTGGTATGTATATGTCAGGTTTCTTCCCAGTAATGATGTTTGGTTTACCTGCTGCTGCTTTTGCAATGTATCGTTGTGCAAAAACTAATAAAAAGAAGGCTGCTGCTGGTATATTATTAGCTGCTGCTTTATCATCATTCGTTACAGGAGTAACTGAACCATTAGAATTTGCATTCATGTTCTTAGCACCTGCTTTATATGTAGCTCATGCTTTATTAACAGGAATATCTATGGCAGTTGTTGCTGCTTTACCAGTAAGAGCAGGATTTAACTTTAGTGCTGGTTTAGTAGACTGGATATTAAGTTTTGCATCACCAATGGCATTAAACCCATTATACTTATTAGGTATAGGTTTAGTAGTGGGAGTTATATACTACTTAGTATTCGTAGTTATGATAAAGAAATTTGACTTAAAGACTCCAGGTAGAGAAGATGATGAGGATGATGATTCAAATGCAGTTTTAGCAAATAATAACTACACTGAAGTTGCAAAAATCATCTTAGAAGGACTAGGTGGACCTTCTAATATTACTTCAATTGATAACTGTATAACTAGATTAAGATTAGAAGTAAAAGACAGCACACTAGTTAATGAGAAAAAGATAAAATCATCTGGTGTTTCAGGAGTTATAAGACCTGGAAAAACAAGTGTTCAAGTTATAGTTGGAACACAAGTACAATTCGTAGCTGACGAGTTTAAGAAGCTTTGTAAGTCTAAGAATTACGTATAATAATTAATATAGTTTTAAAGTTTTAATATAAAGTCTTTTATATAAAAAGTTTAATATTTAGATTAAGACTTTTTAATAAAAAAATAATAAAGTATCTCTTATATTTAAAAAATAATTCCAGTAGAGTAGTTGGATATTTCTACTGGAATTTTTTTATAATAAACCCCAATTGTATAGAATTTAAGTGATTTTAATAAATCTAAAGATTTTAATTAATTTGTATATATTGTAAAATAAATTAATATAATTATTAGAATATAGATTGGGGAGATTTTATGAAACCAGCAGATTTAACAGGAATTCTAGTACTTGCTTTTTTAGGGGGAGGAATATTAACCTTTTTAGGGGTAATAATTAAATATTTTAATTGTGGAGATATACTTAATGGCTTTGATGAAAAGAAGCATGATAAAGAGAAAGTATCTAGAATTGTTGGAATGGATTTTTTGATAATTGGATTAAGTGTAATAATAATTGCTCTTATTAGTATATTTATAGATAAGAAATATTATAATGCTATAATGATAGCCCAAGGAATTATTATTGTTTTGGGATTAATAAAAGCTTTATATGATCAATTCTTTAAATGTGGTAAAAATTAATTATAAATAAATATGAAGATGGGGTGTTTTTATGTTTAAATTAAATCTAAAAGAAGAAGATATTCTAATGAAGATTACAGTTATGAAACAAGTGAGTAATAAGGATGCAGCTATAAATTTTATATCAAATTTAGTAACTGGAGCTGGTGGAGATGTTGCATATAAAGTAAATCTAATTGTAACTAAGGATTCTCTTTATTTAGAGCATGTAGGACATGCATCCTTAGGTTATGCTGAAGAAACAAGAGAGGTTGATCAGATACCATTTGAAGATTTAAAAGAATTTTCAGTAACTACTAAAGATGAAAATGAGGAAGTAAAAATAGTAACTGCTAATAAGGAATTTAATCTTTTTAGGGATAATTCAAAAGGTGATAATTTAGCTTTAACTATGGCTAAGGTAGTAGAAGATTTAAAGTAATATAGCTTTAAATTAATATAAAACTATAAAAATACATGTGTTTATTTAATTTTACAAATTAATAATATAATTAATAAATGAAAAGCTAGCAAGAAAAAAATAAAAAATCTTGCTAGCTTTTTATTTATAGTATAACTTCTATAAATTAATGTTTTTAGAGTTTAATTTTATTTATAAAGTGATCTTATAAAAGATGAATAAAATGTAAAAAGTATAAAAAACAAGTCGTTTTTTATAATATTACATAAAAAATTAGAATATCTTATATTGAATATAGGATTAAATTTTTGTATTATATAAATACTAAAATAATATATTGGCAAACCTAGGGAAATCTAGAGACGCAAAGCTAAAGGGGCTAAGGTTATATGATAACTATGCTAGCCAGTTGCCGAAGAATTAATATTCTTTGTTTTAATAGAGTTAATTTATAAATATATGCTTAAGTATATATTTATTTTTAGAACTGTTTTTATGCAACTATCCTTTAATTAATATTAAGGATAGTTTTTTTAAGTAAAAATACTTTATTAAATGGTATAGGCGTAGAGAGATAAATCTTGGTTACATAGTAATATGAGGGGGAAGATTATGAAGAAAAAAATATCTAAAATTCTTATTGCATCAATGATAATGTCAAATGCAAGTCCTATTTTGAATGTTTATGCTAGTGAGGTAATAAAGGAAAAGATAAGTTCTATAGAAGAAAGCGTAATAAATCAAGCATCTATAAATCAATTTACTTTAAATAGCTACGAGAATTTTGATGCATATAATCAAAAGTACAAAGTACAGAGAAATGAAATAGTTTCAATAACAAATAATGGTGGACAATATTCATCAAGCTCTATAGATAAAGCTATAGATGGTGATTTATCTACTCACTGGGAAACAGGAAGACAAAATAGTTCTGATTTTACAAATGAAGTTGTAGTTGAATTTAATGATTTAGAATCAATAGATAGAATAGCATATGCAACAAGACAAGATGGAGCAAGAGGAAAGGGATATCCAACAGAGTTTGATATATATGCTTCACAAACTGGAAATGATGATGACTTTAAATTAGTTTCTCAAGGGACAAGCAAGTCAACAGGAAACCTTATGGAGTTTAAGTTTGATACAGTACAAGCTAAGAAAATAAAATTTGTCTTTAAAGTAGCAGATAGAGATTGGGCAAGTGCTTCAGAGTTTTGGTTTTATAAGGAAGATAAAATCATGGATAAGGTGAATTCTATATTCACAAATGAAGAGAAAAACAAGGTGAATCCAGAATTTGACACTATAGAAAAATTAGATGCTTTTGAAAATGAGATTAAAGATCATCCATTTTATGAAAAGTTTAAAGAAATAATAGAAAATGCTAAGTTAGTTTTACAAGGAAACAATGTAGTTTACAAGGATGCCTTAGTAAGTAAATTTAAAGATTTTAATGATGAATCATTAAAAAAATATAATGAACTATTTAAGATAAATACATCATCAATAACAACTAATGGAGGAAGTTATGCAGAAAATTCAATAGAGAGAGCTATTGATGGAGACGTTAATACAAAATGGCATTCAGGAAAGCAAAATAGTTCAGATTTTACCAATGAAGTAATAATTACTTTAGATAAATTAGAGACTTTAGATAGAGTAGTTTACACAAACTTAAATATGAGAGGATTTGCTGAGGCCTTTGATATATATACATCAAAGACAACTTCTGGAGATACTTTTGAAAAAGTAACATCAGGAAGCAGTGAAGTAACAAAAGGTTCAGTTGAAATTAAGTTTAATCCAACAGAGGCAAGAAGAGTTAAATTTGTATTTAAAAAAGGATATGAAAATTGGGCTTTAGCATCAGAATTTACTTTCTATAAAGAAGATCAGTTAAGAGATAAAATGAGTAGATTATTCACAGATAGCACTATGAGTCAAGTATCTGAAGAGTTTAATACTTTAGAAAAAGTAGAAAAGTTAGAATTAGAAGCTAAGGAGCATCCTTTTTATAATGATTATAAAGAAGAGATAGAGAATGCTAAGTTAATTATTGAAAATAAAGAGGTTCAATATACTGATGCCAAAGTATCTGACTTTTTAAATCCAGATAATGAATTACTTAAAGCTTATGATGCTATCTATAAGTTAGATAAGAGCAAAATAAAATCAATAAAAACTAATGGTGGACAATATGCATCAGAATCTATAGATAAAGCTATAGATGGAGATTTCAATACAAAATGGCATTCAGGAAAGCAAAATACAGAAAACTTTACAAATGAAGTTGAAATAGAATTAGAAGAATTAACTACATTAGATAGAATAGTATATACAGCACCTCGTGGTTCAAATAGAGGTTTTGCTGAAGCTTTTGATATTTATGCATCAAGAACAACTAAGGGAGATAATTATCAAAAGGTAACTAGTGGTAATGCTAATATAACTCAAAATTCTGTAGAAATAAAATTTAATCCAACAGAATTTAAGAGAATTAAGTTTGTATTCAAAAAAGGTTATGAGAACTGGGCTTGTGCTAGTGAATTTGGATTATATAAAGAAGATAAAACATCAGATAAAGTTGATAAACTATTTACAAATGGATTAATGAATGAATTATCAGAAGACTTTAATACAGAAGAAAAATTAGCTTCATTAGAGGAAGAGGTAAAAAATCATCCACTTAAATCTTTATATGAAGGAGACTTAGCTTTAGCTAAGGATTTAATAAAAAATCCTGATAAGTTTAAAGATTCTAAAATCTATACAGCAGAGCAAAGAGGTAGATATACAGAAGAAACATCTATGAGAAGTATAAATGGTAATGCCTATTCATCCTTCCAATCAACTGGTTTATATGTGACTGCTGGTGAAGAGTTTGAGGTGTATGTTGAAGCAGACAGAAATGGTGTAATGCCTCAATTATGTTTTGGACAAGTTGGCAAAGGACAAGGGGATTGGAGAAGATGGTTAACCTTAAAGCCTGGAAGGAATATAATAAAAGCTCCAGAAAATATAAATCCAAGTGCGGTATATATAGTAAATAATGCAAATAAAAAGGATCAAGCTTTTGCACCTAAAATAAGATTAGAAGGGGGAACAAAATTCCCTACTTATATATATGGTGAAACAGATCCAAGAGAATTTGCAAAAGAAGTAAAGGCTTATGCAGAAAAAGTTGAATATAGTGATGAAGCTTTTGCAAATGGTAATCCTGAAGGAAAAGTTTATAACATAATAGAGCTAGTATCCGAAAATTGTATAATAACTACAACTGCTAAAGGAGCAGTTAAAGCTTTGGATATTATGGAAAAGGATGATTTAACAGTAGAGGATACAATGAGGGAATGGGAAGAGATGTATGACATGTTCCAAGGTTTCCAAGGATTTGATAAAGATGCAACAGAAGAAAAACATAGTTATTTCCCTAATAAATTTATAGCAAGAGTATTTTTAGGTGTACCTTTAGGATATGCAGACCATGGATATACAGGATATTTAGGAAGCAATCCTGTTGAAAGAGATGAAGGTTTCTTTAAGCAAATAGTTTTACCAATAACTCATAAGAATAATGATAACTGGGCTTATAATCATGAGTTTGGTCACATATTCAATACTCAATATGTTGTAGATGGAGAAGTAACAAATAACCTTTATGCTCAAGAGTATAGAAGAATCAAAGGATTAGGTGGAGATAGAGCCAATTGGAATGAAATGATGAAGAGATTCAAAGGTGAAGATTTTGCAATGCATTATTTTGAAAGATTAGGTGTGTTATCTCAAATAAATATAGCTTATGGATATGATGCTTATGCAAAAATGTCTACTTATGTTAGAAATAATACTGAACAAATAAAATCTGTAAGAGGTTCTGATCAACAAAGATTAGCAGTGGCATATTCATTGGCTTTAAATGTTGATTTATTAGATTTCTTCGAAGGATGGAATTATATAAAGGTAACAGAAGAGATGAGAGAGGTAGTAGCTCATTTACCAAAACCAGATAAGAAAATAGAATACTTATATGGTGCTGCTTATGACTATAAAGGCAATGGATTTAATGAAAATCTTAAAGTACAAGTTAAATCTAAAATAAATGAAGAGGAAAGAACAAATACTCTATCATTTGAAATAGATTCAGAAAATAGAGATGATTTATTAGGATATGAGATATTAAAAGATGGTAAGGTTATAGGATATACCATAAACAATAATTTTATAATTAAAGATATTGATGTAAGTGAAAATGCAAGTTATGATGTAGTACCTTATGCTAAGGATTTATCAACTGGTAAAACTGTAAATATTAAAGCTTTTTCTCCAAATTTGGATATACAACAAGAGAGTATGATTGTTAATCTAAGAAGTGATTTTAACCCTGCTGATTATGTGAAGGGAACAACTTATAAGGGAGAAGATATAAGTTCTAATATAAAGATAGAAAGCAATGTAAACACAGCTGAAAAAGGTAAGTATGAAGTTAAATACACTTTAATGGATAATGATGTTAAAGTAGAAAAAATTATGAATGTAGAAGTTGTAAGCTCATATGATTACTTATCAGATGAAGAGTGGGAAAGTGTAGAAACTCAATGGGGAACTCCAAGAAGAAATACAAATATAAAAGGTAGAGTAAATGGAGAAATTAAAACCTTTGATAAGGGTATAGGAATACATGCTAATGGAAAAGTGGTATATGATTTAGAGGGAAAAGATTATGATATATTCGAAGTCTTATTAGGTGTTGATCAAACAATAGGAGCTAACAATAATTCAAGTATTTCTTTTAAGATTATAGCAGATGGAAAGACTTTAGAAACAACTAAGGTTTTAAGATATAACGATAATATGGTAGAAATAAGTGTTCCAGTTAAGGGCGTTAATAAGTTAGAAATACAAGTTAGTGATAGTGGAAATGGAAATACATCAGACCACGGTATAATAGTAAACCCTAAGTTATCAACTAATAATGTAAAGCCTACAATAAAAACTGAAGATACAGTAATAAATGTTAAGGATAATTTTAATATATTAGATGGTGTTACTGCTAATGATGTAGAAGATGGTGATTTAACATCAAGCATAAAAGTAAAATCAAGTGATTTTGAAGCAAATAGAGGTGGAATATACACTGTAGTATATGAAGTTACAGATAAAGACGGAAACACAGTTACTAAGGAAAGAAAAATATACACAATAACTACAGCTGAAAGTTTAAGTGATAAGGAATGGAAATCAGCATCATCTGGATGGAGAGATGTAAAAAAAGACTTAAGTGTTGAAGATAATAGAATAACTTTACTTGGTGAAAATGGACAAGAAGTAGAATATGATAAAGGTCTTGGAACTCATGCAAACTCAGAGATAGTTTATGATCTATCAGGTAAAAATTATGGAATGTTTGAAACTTATGTTGGTGTAGATAGAGAAATGAGAAACTCTAATGAGCCATCAGTAATATTTGAAGTTTACGTTGATGGAAAAAAAGTATTTGATAGCGGTGTTATGAATGTAAACACTGAAAGAAAGCATGTTTTAATTCCAATAGCAGGAGCAAGTGAGCTTAAATTAGTCGCTAAAGATGGTGGAAATGGAAATGCAGGGGATCATGTAGACTGGGCAGATACAAAAGTTTATACTACAAGCGATAAACCAATATTAACTGGGGAAGAGGTAGCCTTAAATATAGGTGATTCATTTGACCCATTACAAGGAATGGTTGCTAATGATCCTGAAGATGGAGACATAACAAAGAATATAAAAGTTATAAATAATAATGTAAATACAAAAAGAGGAGGTAACTATGTAGTATCCTATGAAGTTACTGATTCTCATGGAAATAAAACTACACTAGATAGAAAAGTATCAGTTGTCAATGCTTATGATTATATAAGTGATAAAGAATGGAAATCAGCTAATTCAGGTTGGAGAAGTGTAAAAAAAGACCTAAGTGTTGAAGATAATACTATAACTTTACTTGGTGAAGATAGACAAGAAGTGCAATATAATAAGGGGATTGGAACTCATGCAACTTCAACAATAGTATATGATTTATCAGAGGAAAACTATAAGTTTTTTGAAACATATGTTGGTGTAGATAGAGAGATGAGAAATTCTAAAGTATCATCATTAAGCTTTGAAATTTATGCTGATGGAAAAAAAGTATTTGATAGTGGGGTTATGAATTCAGATACTCCAAGAAAGCATGTTTTAATTCCAATAGTTGGAGTAAGTGAACTTAAATTAGTAGCTAAAGATGGTGGCAATGGAAATGGAGGAGATCATGCAGACTGGGCAGATGCTAAGTTATTATATGCAGACTCTAAGGATTTTACTGCTTTAGAAAAAATAGTTGAGGAAGCAATAGGATTAGATTAAAGTCTATATACAGAGGAAAGCTTTAATAAATTACAAGTTGCTTTAGAAAAGGCTAATAAAGTATTAGAAACTCCTAATCCAGAACAAGAAGTAATAGATTCTACTATTATAGAGCTTAGAAAGGCTATGGATAATTTAGAGGCAGCCATTGATTTAACAGAGGAAGTTAATATACCAGATAATAATTTAAAAAAGGCTATAGAAGATCAATTAAATCTATCAAGTGATGTAATAACAAGAGGAGATATGAATAAGTTAACAAACTTATCAGCAGTTGGATATGGAATAGAAAATTTAGAAGGATTACAATATGCTGTAAATATAGAAGAATTAAATCTTGACTGCAATGAAATAAGAGACATATCTAAAATAAAAGATTTAAAGAAGCTTAACAATGTAAGCATAAAAGAACAATATATAGTTATAAGATCACCAGAAGAAGTTGAAGGAAAATATGTTATAAATGAATCCTTTGTAGGAAAAGATGGAGAAAGATTATCACCTAAAGAAATAAATATAAGAAGAAATACAGGTGGACAAAGTATTGACATATCAAATGTTGATGTTGAAAGTTCTTTAAATAATGGAAATTTAGAACTAGATACTAAGCTTTTTAAAGAAGGTTTTAGTGGTATAGCAGCAGTGTATGAGGATTTAGATGGAAAATATGTAGCAACTCTTTCAACTATAGTAAGTAGATAAAAATAATTTATTTAAGCAGAATATTTAAATTAAAGTAAAAGGAAAGGGATTCGTATTTTAAATACGAATCCCTTATTAGTTTTATATAAAGTAAAATATTTGAAATGGTATTTAGTTTTTACATTACTATTTAATTTATTATTCATTTAAATAAGATTTTATAAATAACTTTTATCTTAGTGATTTTAATATATGGTGTTGTAAACATATTATGCACAATATAGCTAAGAATATAGGAAAGAAAGGGTTAAATTTAAAACATACTATACATAGACATAATATTAAAATAATAAAATTTAAAAAAGTTGAAAATAATATCTTTTTATATTTTTCTTCGTTTAAATTAGTATATAGAATTCCATTAAATCTAATTTCAGTATCGCCACTAAGGAATGAACAAATTGGATTAATAATTCCAGTCATAAGCATAGTTAAAAGCATCATTAAAGAAATACAATAATATATAAGCATCTACATCTTTCCTCCTTACTTAGAATATTTATTTAAATTTAAATTTTAATCTTATATTAAAAAATAATAATAAATTAATCAATAGGTTTTGCGCAACTGGTCGAAAAGTTAACAAAATTGGCATAAAAGTAAGTAAATGTATTAATAGAGGGTTAATAAGGTATGAATTTTAGGCACTTAATATATAAGTAATATTAATAAATTTATTTTTATTAAGGGTTTATTAGATGAGTTTTACATATATTATTAAAGGGTTAGTTTGTTAAATATTGGTGGATTTAATGGGGGAAATTATATAAAATTAATCTAAGGTTTATATTTTAATAGAATCTGTTAGGTTGTTATGAAAAAATAGCTTAACTATTTGTAAAATTACTCGTTCTTTGAAAATTATATAAGTTTGAATAAATTTTTGCATGGCAAACAAACCTGCAAGATGATTTGATTTTT